>Ga0137409_10000057_pt1 | contig 93522 bp, 89 predicted proteins | sample CZODoug1_16funga_FD_122059 | JGI IMG/M metagenome (GOLD analysis project Ga0137409, IMG submission 122059) | Vadose zone soil fungal communities from Angelo Coast Range Reserve, California, USA - CZODoug1_16fungal (Hybrid Assembly) | ecosystem: Environmental > Terrestrial > Soil > Vadose zone... | reverse complement strand
TGGGCATTGCATTCGACGGCGACGGCGACCGCATCGGCGCGGTGGACGAGCGTGGCGAGCCGGTGCTGGGCGATCAGTTGCTCGTGCTCTTCGGACGCGATCTGGTGCACCGCATGGGGAAGGGCAAACCGGTCATCTTCGACGTGAAGTGCTCGGAGATCCTGCCGCAGATGCTGAAGCAGGCGGGTCTCGAGCCCGTGATGTGGAAGACGGGGCATTCGTTCATCAAGCAGAAGATGAAAGAAATCGGCGCCCCGCTGGCCGGTGAAATGAGCGGCCACATGTTCTTCGGTGGCGACTGGTACGGGTTCGACGACGCGCTCTTCGCCGCGGCCCGGCTGCTCGCCTACCAGGCCCGCGAGGGTGGGCCGCTGTCCCGTCTGCTCGCCGATTTGCCGAAGACGTACGCGACCCCGGAGCTGCGCGTCGACTGTCCTGATGAAAAGAAGTTCGACGTCGTGCAGCAGGCCGCCGCCGATTTCAAGAAGAAGTATCCCGTCTTCACGCTCGACGGCGTGCGCATCACGTTTCCCGAAGGATGGGGTCTGCTGCGCGCCTCGAACACGCAGCCGGTGCTGGTGATGCGCTTCGAGGCGACCAGCCCCAAGGCTCTCGCGGCGTATCGCGCCGAGGTCGAAGGCTGGCTGGCGGCGCACGGCGTGACGGCGTGACGGTGTGACGAGTCGGGGCCGGCGCAGGCTGTACTTGATCGGCGCCGGACTGCTGGTGGCGGCGCTGGTCGGCGGGCGGTGGCTGGCCGTCGAAACAACCGAACGGGCGTGGGATCGCACCTTCGCGGGTGGCGACGCGATCATCGCGGCCCGCGATCTCGCGCGGCTGATCCAAATCCTGGTCGCCCTCATCTCCGTCGCCTGGTTCACCGGCAATCTGTTCATCGTCTACCGCGCGATCGGCTCGGTGCAGATGCCCCGACGCCTCGGGGACCTCGAGATCGTCGAAGCAGTGCCTCGACGCACCTTGCTCGCCGGCGCGGTGCTGTTGGGCGTCGTGCTCGGCTCGTTGCTCTCGCTCGGCACCGGCGACTGGTGGCGGCACGCCGTGATGGCATCCTCGCCGCCCCACTTCGGCGTTCCGGACGGCACCGCGCTGGGCCGAGACGCCGGTTACTACGTCAGTCTGCTTCCGTGGTACGCCGCGCTACAGAATCGCACCATGATCCTCGTGCTCGCGGCCACGGGAGTCGTGTCGCTGCTCTATGCCGTCATCGGATCGTTGCGAATTCGGCGCGGCCGAGTGCGCGCCAGCGATTACGCGCGTGCGCACGTGGGTGTCCTGCTCGCCTGTCTGGCCCTTGTCATCGCCTGGGGCGCGGTGCTCGATCCGGCGGAAGTCATCGGCGGATTGCACGGGACGGTCGATCAGGCGGCGTTGAGCGTCCGCCTCCCTGGAGCTGACTTCGTGGCCGCGGTAGCCATCGTGACCGTGGTGATTTCGCTCGCGTGGGCATGGCGTGATCGGCCCACGCTGATTCTTGCGGGATGGGCCGCGCTGCTCATTTCGCTGACGAGCGGCTACTTCGTCATCCCCGGGGTCGTGCGGGCATCCGGCGGTCCCGACAGCATCGAGCTGACGCGCAGGCGTCTGGCGCTCGAACAGGTTGCGTTTGGACTCGCCGGGGTCGAGCGGCGCGCCCCACCCGCGTACCCGTCGGGCGAAGCGGCACTGCGCACCATCCCGCTGTGGGATCCCGGACACGTCGGCGTCGCGCTGAATGCGCCGCCGAGTGCGGTCGCGCTGCGCGCGCCACGTGGGGAGGACGGTGCGGCCTGGCTCGTCGCGCCCACGAACGCCCCCGGCCCCGTGCGCCTCGCGCTGGAAACGGACAGCGGCCTTTCCGTGACCTCGCTGCCCTCGAGAGACACGCTCCTGTTCGGTCCTGGGCTGCAGGGATTTCTCGTCACGTCCGCGGACAGCGCACGTCGCGGCCGGGAGGCCGGTGTCGCGATCTCAGGAGGATGGCGACGTTTCGCGATCGCATGGACGATTCAGGCGTGGGGGCTGCTGCGCGACGACTCCACTTCCCGGGTGTTGCTGTGGCGACGCGACGTGACGGAGCGCATCGAACGGCTCGCGCCGTTCGCCCGCTTCGGCGCTCCGACGCCGCTGCTGCGCGACGGCGCCTTGTGGTGGGTGAGCTGGGGCTATGTACCGCACGAGGCCTTTCCGCTCGTGCGGCCGCTCGCGTGGCGCGACGGCGACGTGCGATACCTGCGTGCCGGCCTGGTCGGGGCAGTCCGTGTCGCGACCGGCGAAACGCACCTCTGGCTTGCCCCGGGATACGACTCGTTGACTGCGGCGTGGGCGGGTCGCTTCAAGCCGCTGATCGAGCCGGCGGATAGTCTTCCCGCCGACCTGCGGGCGCAACTCGCGTATCCGATCGAGACCTTCAAACTGACCGTCGACCAGTTGGTGCGAGCCAGCAGCGATTCCGCGGGACCTCAGGGCGGCTGGCTCACGCGCACGCGCGAGCCGTTCCAGCTCGGCGCGCCCGGAGGAGGGCTGTGGACCGCCGTCGGGTTCGAAGAAGCATCGCTGGCACCGCGGCGCTTCATCGGCCTGTGCGCCGCAGCGATCACGCCGCGCGGGCCCGAGCTGGTGTTGTGGCGGCCATCGCCCGACGATCCCGAGCGCCTTCCCGGTGAGCTGGTCGGCTCTGCCGAGCTGCGTCCCGGTCAGCTACGTATCTGGCCCACCGCCAAGTCGCTCATCACCGTACAGGCACAGTTCTACGACCCCGTCGCCGCGCAGACACCACCGGCACGCCCCACGCCCCGCGTCGCGGAGGTGTACGTGACGTTCAACGGACGGAGCGGTCGCGGATTGACGGCGCGGGCGGCGCTGCTGGGCGGAGAACAGATCGTCACGGACACCACGCTGGCGGCACGCTGGCAGCGCGTACGTCGTCTCGCCGCCCAGGCCGACTCCGCTCTCGGTGTGGGCGATCTCGAGGCGTTCGGGCGGCTGTGGCGCGCCCTGATGAGTGAGCTTGCTCCGGCCCAACGGCCCCGCTAGGTTGCGCCGCCGTGCAGGCACCAGGAACGATCGTCATCGCGCTCGGCGGCAACGCCGTCGCTCCTCCCGGCGAGCGGCCAACGATCAGCAATCAGTTCCGCCACACCCGCGCCAGTCTGGCGCCGATCGTGGATCTCGCCGCCGCGGGATGGCACATCGTGCTGGTGCACGGCAACGGGCCGCAGGTAGGTGATGAGCTAGCGCGCAACGAGATCGCCGCCGACCAGGTCGAGCCGCTGCCGCTCGGCGTGCTGGTCGCGGGGACGGCCGGATGGATGGGCTACATGATTCAGCAGTCACTGCAGAACGCTTTGGCGCGCGCCGGCGTGCAGCGTTCCGTCGTCACGCTCATCACGCAGACCCTGTGTAACGCCGACGACCCCGATCTCCGTACGCCGTCCAAACCTGTCGGGCACGTCCTCGATGCGGTGCGCCAGGCACGGCTCGTGGCGCGCGGCATTCCGCTGCGCGATGGCCGCCGGCTCGCCCCCAGCCCCAAGCCGGCGGGGATCGTGGAGCGCGAAATGGTCCGTGATTTGGCGCGCGCCGGCCACATCGTGATCGCGGGCGGGGGCGGCGGGCCGCCCGTGTATCGCGACCCCAAGCTCGGCCTCGAGGGCATCGACGCGGTCGCGGACAAGGACCGCGTCGCCGCGATCCTCGGGCGGGAAATCGAAGCGCAGGTATTGTTGATCCTGACGAACGTGAATGCCGTGTATCGCGGATATGGGACGCCGCGCCAGGAACCGATCCGGCGACTGACGCTGGCGCAGGCGGATCATCTGCTCGCCGGGAAAGCGCTCGGCACCGGCAGCATGCGGCCCAAGGTCGAAGCCGCCGCCGATTTCGTGCGCACCGGCGGTGAACGCGCCATTATCGCCGAGCTGGCCGACGGCCTCGCCGCCCTGCGGGGCGATGCCGGAACGACGATTGCGAAGGAGCACGTGTGAACCTGCACGAGTATCAGGCGCGGGACATTCTGCGCCGTCACGGTATTCCGGTGCCCCCGGGCGAAGTTGCCTCGACGCCGGCAGAGGCACGCGCCATCGCCGAGCGCTTCGGCGGCAAGGTGGTCGTCAAAGCACAGGTGCACGCGGGCGGGCGCGGTAAAGCCGGCGGCGTGAAGCTCGCCAAGACCGCCGGCGAAGCCGAGGCGCATGCCAAGGCGATCCTCGGCATGACGATCAAGGGCCTCACCGTCCACAAGGTCCTCGTCGGTCCCGCCGCGGACATCGCCTCGGAGAGCTACGTGGGCATCATTGTGGATCGCGCCTCGCAGCGGCCGATGCTGATCGTCAGCCCGGCGGGGGGCATCGACATCGAGGAAGTCGCGGCGAAGACTCCCGAGCAGATCCACAAACTCGCGATCGACCCGCGCTACGGACTGTTGGCGCACCAGGCGCTGACGCAGGGATTCGCGCTCTATCGTGACGTGAAGCAGGCGCGCGCGGCTGCCGACATCATGCAGAAGCTCTACACCGCGGTGTACGCCGCCGGCGCATCGCTCGCCGAGATCAATCCGCTGGTGACGACTCCCGACGGGAGCGTGCAGGCACTGGACGCCAAGATCAGCATCGATGACAACGAGCTCGAGCGCCGTCCCGACATCGCGGCGCTGCGCGACGTCTCGGCGGAAGCCCCGGAGGAAGTCGCGGCGCGCGAAGCGGGCCTGACGTTCATCAAGCTGGACGGATACGTCGGCTGTTGCGTGAACGGCGCCGGGCTCGCGATGGCGACGATGGATCTGGTGAAGTATTACGGCGGCGAGCCGGCGAACTTCCTCGATATCGGGGGCAGCTCCAATCCGCAGAAGGTCGTCGCGGCACTACGCATCATCACCGGCGATCCCAACGTCAAGTCGATCCTCTTTAACATCTTCGGCGGCATCACGCGGGGAGACGACGTCGCGAACGGCATCGTGCAAGCCACGAAGGAGTTTCCCCTCAAGGTCCCGATGGTGATTCGGCTGACCGGCACGAACGAGCGAGAGGGCATCGCGATTCTCGAGCGGGCGGGGTTTGCGGCGCTCGCGGACATGGACGAAGCGGTGAAGCAAGCGGTGGCCAAGGCCAAGGGGAAGGCGGCGTGAGCATCTTCATCGATAAGAACACGCGCCTCGTGGTGCAGGGAATCACCGGCCGCGACGGATCGTTCCACGCCAAGCAGATGATCGCGTACGGCACCAAGGTGGTGGCCGGCGTGACGCCGGGAAAAGGCGGCCAGCGCTTCGAAGACACGGTTCCGGTGTTCAACACCGTCGCCGAGGCCGTGCACGAAGCGCAGGCGAACACGTCGGTCATCTACGTGCCCGCCGCGGTCGCCGCCTCCGCGATCTTCGAAGCCGCCGACGCCGGCATCGGCCTGATCATCTGCATTACCGAAGGGATTCCCGTGCTGGACATGACACGCGTCCTGCCGTTCGTTCATGAGCGGGGCGCGCGCCTGATCGGGCCGAACTGTCCGGGACTGATCTCGCCGAACAAGAGCAAGGTGGGCATCATTCCCGGCAACATCTGCAAGCCTGGCAACATCGGCCTCGTCTCCCGCAGCGGCACCCTCACCTACGAGATCATCCACCAGCTCACGACCCACGGCCTGGGCCAGTCGACGTGCGTCGGCATCGGCGGAGATCCGCTGATCGGGACGAACTTCATCCACTGCCTCGAAGCGTTCCAGGCCGACGCGGAGACGGCGGCGATCGTCATGATCGGCGAGATCGGCGGCACGGACGAGCAGCAGGCGGCTGAATTCGTGAAGCACAAGGTCAAGAAGCCGGTCGTCGGATTCATCGCCGGCCAGACCGCGCCGCCGGGCCGGCGTATGGGTCACGCCGGCGCGATCATCTCGGGCGCATCCGGAACGGCAGCCGATAAGATGGCGGCACTCCAAGACGCCGGAATCAGCGTGATGAAGCGTCCCGCCGACGTCGTTCCACTCCTCAAGGAGCGGATGTGAAGCTGCAGGAGGTGGTGGAGCAGCAGCACGTCGTCGTCCCGCTGGTCGCTCACACGGTCAAGGAAGCGACCGAGCGGCTGGCGGAGCGGCTGGTGGCAAGTGGCGCCGCCATCGAGGCCAACCGGCTCAACGCCGTGATTCGCAACGCCTGGCCGGAAGATATGGTGAGCGTGGGCGAGCACGCGTTCATCCCGCACTTTCGCACCGAGGCGGTTCGCAAGCTGACCACGGCGGTCGGTGTTTCCGTCACGCCGATCCGCTGGGAGAAGGACCCCAATCGCAGTGCGCGGATCGTCATTCTGATCGTGGCCCCGCCGCGCGAGACGCCCACGTACCTGCAGGTCCTGAGCGCCTTTGCTCGATTGCTCGCGGACCCAGCGACGGTGCTCGCGGTGCTCGCCGCCAAGACACCGGAGCAGCTGCTGGGGATCGGTGCGCTGTGTGCGATGGAGTTGCCTAGCCACCTCGTGGTGCGCGACTTGATGACCTCGGACGTGTTGTCCGCGCGTCCCGAGCAGCAGCTCGGGGACGTCGCGCGCATGATGATGGACAAGGACGTGCGCGCGCTGCCGGTGGTGGACGACAACGGCGCGCTGGTCGGGATGGTGACGCACCGCGAGCTGCTCAAATACCTGATCCCCGATTACCTGCAGCGCTCCAAGAGCGGGAAGTTTCGCGCCCTTCCCGCCAACATGATGGCAGGGCAGGGGAACGTCGATCCCCGCGGCCTGCCGGTGAAGGATGTGATGTCCCGCGCCGTCCTGTGCCTCTCGGAGGATCAGACGCTCACCGACGTCGCGAATTTGATGAACAACAAGGACGTCGATCGTTTTCCCGTCGTGCGGGAAGGAATCGTCGTCGGGTTCCTGACGCGCGCCGACCTCATTCGTCGACTCGTTGCCAATCCCTAGGAGCCATGCTTACCCTCGCCATCATCAAGCCGGACGCCGTCGCCGCCCGCCATACGGGCAAGATCATCGCCCACCTCGAAGCGGAGGGATTCCTGATCCGCGATGCCCAGATGGTGGAGCTGACGCAAACGCGGGCGGAGTCGTTCTACGACGTCCATCGCGAGCGGCCCTTCTTCCGCCCTCTGGTCACGTTCATGACGTCCGGGCCGGCGCTGGCGCTGGCGCTGGAGCGTGACGACGCGGTTACGCACCTGCGAAAAGTCATCGGCGCCACCGATCCGGCCCAGGCCGAGCCGGGGACGATTCGCCGTTTGTATGCGCAGTCCAAGGAGCGCAACGCGATCCACGCCTCCGATTCGCCGGAAAATGCCGCACGGGAAGTGGCGTTTTTCTTTCCCGCGCGCGGCCGCGCCTAGTGCCGTTGACGCAAGTGCCACAACGGTTTAGCTTCGCTGACCATGTTGCGAGTCGATCTGCGAGAGTTGGCCCAGGAGGGCGCCGCCCTCACCCGGGGCGAGCTAAAGCAGGACGATCCGGCGCTGGACGGGATCGACATTACCCTTAAAGAACCGGTTGCGGTCGGTGGCAGGCTGCAGTCCCTCGGCGACGGCCGGTTTTATTGGCAGGGAACGGTACGCACCGTCGCTCAGGGAGAGTGCCGCCGCTGTCTGACCGCCGTCGCGACGCCTGTCAATCTGGAAATTGGGGCGCTGTTTACCCAGGACCCCGAGGCGCTCGACGACCCCGATTCGTATGCGGTCGCGCCGGACGCCACGGAGATCGACGTCACGCCGGCGGTCCGTGAGGAGCTCATACTCGCCGCACCGCGGTACGTTCTATGCCGCGAGGACTGTGAGGGATACTGCCCGCAGTGCGGGCAAGATCTGAATGCTGGCCCGTGTGGATGTGCGCCCGCAACAGATGCCCGCTGGCAGCCGCTCAAGGCCTTGAAGGACAAGCTCAGCTCATAACCAGAGGACGATCGTAATGGCCGTACCCAAGCGCAGGACCTCGAAGCGCAAGAAGCGCGCACGCCGCACGCACTACAAGGCGGTGCGCCCCACGCTACAGCCCTGCCCGCGCTGCGGTGACAGCAAGCAGCCGCACCGCGTCTGCCCGACGTGCGGGTATTACAACGGCGAGCAGCGGGTAACCGTCGAGGACTAATGATCCGCATCGCGTTGGACGCGATGGGAAGTGACAACGCCCCTCAAGTTGAAGTGGAAGGCGCGGCGCAGGCGCTGAAGGAGCTGCCCGCCGAATTCCAGATTCAGCTCGTGGGGCGGAAGGCCGACATCGAGGCGGCGCTCGCCACGGTGCCCGGCGTCGACCGGACACGCATCGAGATCGTGGATGCGCCGGAAGTCGTCGGCATGGGCGATAAGCCGCTCGCCGCGATTCGCGGCAAACCGCGCTCCTCGATCGCCGTGGGCCTCGGGTTGCAGCAAAATGGAAAATCGGACGCGTTCATCTCAGCCGGCAATACCGGGGCCGTGCTGGCGGCGAGCACGCTTCTGCTTCGCCTCCATCCCGGTGTGCAGCGTGCGGCCATCGGCGCGCTTTTTCCAAGCGCCGGCAAACCGGTGCTCGTCGTCGATGGCGGCGCCAACGTGGACTGCGACGCCCGCGAGCTGGTGGGCTTCGCGCACCTCGGCTCCGTCTACGCGCGCGACGTGCTGGGCCGGCCCAGCCCCTCGGTCAGCCTGCTCAACATCGGCGAGGAAGACGAGAAGGGAAACGCGGTCGTCAAGGAAGCGCACCAGCTCCTCAAGCAAACTCCCGGCATCCGTTACATCGGAAACATCGAAGGGCGCGACATCCCGGTCGGTGAGGCGCGCGGACAGCCGCTCGACGTCGTCACCTGCGACGGCTTCGTGGGCAACGTCGTGCTCAAGTTCTACGAGTCGGCGGGCCGCGTGTTCGTGTCGCTCATCAAGCGCGAAGCCCCCGACGTGCTGCAGCGCCCCGAGATGGGGAAGGTGCTCAGCGTGCTCGATTACGCGACGTACGGGGGCGCCCCGCTGCTCGGCGTCCAGGGCGTCGTGATCATCTGCCATGGCGCCTCGCCCGCCAAGGCGATCAAGAACGCGATCCGCGTCGCCGGCCAGGCGGTGCGCAGCCATCTCTCCGACGACATCGCCGCCGAGTTCGCCGAGGGGAAAGTCCCCGCGTGAAACGGCCCTTTGCCGAGCTGTGGGGCACGGGGAGCTACGCCCCGACGCGCGTCATGAAGAACGACGAGTTCTCGAAATTCCTGGAGACGTCGGACCAGTGGATCCAGGAGCGCACCGGCATCCGCGAGCGGCGCATCTCCAGCAAGGACGAGACGAACGCGTGCATGGGGAAAGCCGCGGCGCTGCAGGTGCTCCAGGAAACGGGACTGACGCCGCTCGACATTGACGCGATCGTGTACGCCACGGTGTCACCCGATCGGCTGCTGCCGTCGCAGGCGTGCGATCTCCAGGCCATTCTGGGCGCCAAGAACGCGGCGGCGTTCGACGTCGGCGCCGCCTGCTCCGGTTTCGTGTTCGCGCTGAGCACCGCCGAGGGCATCATCGCGGCCGAGCAGGGGGAACATGTGCTGGTGATCGCCGCCGAGAAGCTCACCAGCATCATGGATTGGAGCGACCGCACCACCGCGGTGCTGTTCGGCGACGGCGCCGGTGCCACGATCGTGCGCAAGAGCACGAACGGCCGCGGGATTCTGTCGGTCTACCTGAAGACAGACGGCACGCTCGCCGAGCTGCTGTATCGGCCCGGCGGCGGGGCGACGCATCCGCCGAGCGAAGAGCTGCTCAAGGATCACAGCTACTACATCAAGATGGCGGGCCGCGAGGTGTTCAAGGCCGCCGTCCTGTCGATGGCGGATGCCTGTGATCACGCGCTGGAGCGCGCCGGGCTGAGTGCCGGCGACATCGATCTGCTGATTCCCCATCAGGCCAACATCCGCATCATCGAAGCGACCGCCAAACACGCCGGCATGCCGATGGACAAGGTGTACGTGAACGTGGACCGGTTCGGCAACACGTCGGCCGCGTCCATCGCGATCGCGCTCGACGAGGCCGTCAAGACGGGCCGGCTGAAGCCGGGCATGGTCGTGATGCTGTGCGCGTTCGGCGCCGGCTTCACGTGGGGCAGCATGGTCGTGCGGTGGTAGAGACGCAGCATGCTGCGCCCACGATCTGGCTCTGCCCGGGGCAGGGTGCGCAAAAAGTCGGGATGGGAAAAGATCTGGCGGAGCGGTTTCCCGCGGCACGCGCCGTGTTCGACTCGATCGACGACGTGTTGGGTGTGCCGCTGTCGCGCGTCATGTTCGAAGGCCCCGAAGCGGAGCTCACCGCCACGCACAACGCGCAGCCCGCGATTCTCGCCCACAGCGCCGCCGTGTTCGCGGTCGTGAGCGAGAAGGTCGCGGGGGGTGGAGGAGCCAACGTCGCGACCGCGGCGGGACATTCCCTGGGCGAGTATTCGGCCTACGTCACGGCGGCCGCGCTGGACGCGCCCGAAGCGGCGAAGCTGGTGCGCCGTCGCGGGGAGCTGATGCAGAAAGCGGGCGAGGAGCGGCCCGGCACGATGGCGGCCGTCCTCGGCCTGGCGACCAAGGAAGTGGAGGCCGCGTGCCAGGAGGCTTCGCAACAAGCGAGCCTGGCGGTCGCGGCGAACATCAACACGCCGGATCAGACGGTGATCTCGGGCGATCCCGACGCCGTGGCGCGCGCGGGCGAGGCCTGCAAGAAGCGCGGTGCAAAGCGGGTGATCCCGCTGAAAGTCAGCGGCGCGTTTCACTCGCCGCTGATGGCACCCGCAAAGAATCACCTGCAGCTGGCGCTGGAGCGCGCCGCCTTCCGTGATCCGCTGTTTCCCGTGGTGGCCAATGCGACGGCGGAGGCGGTGAAGGATGCCGGTCGCGCGCGGCGGCTGCTGTCGGATCAACTCACGGCCGCGGTCCGTTGGGTAGAATGCATGCAGCACGCGGCGCAGCTGGGCGGCGCAGGCGCGCGCTTTGTGGAGATCGGCCCGGGCGCCGTGCTGGCGGGCCTCTTGAAGCGAATCGTCCCCGAGGCGAACGTGGTCAGCCTGGGAACTGCCGATGAGGTGACCAAGTTCATGGAAGCGGCGTGACCATGACTCTGCAGAGCGCCAGTCGGATGCAGCTCGATCTGACGGGAAAAGTCGCGCTCGTCACCGGTGGGACGCGCGGCATCGGGCATGACATCTGCCGCGCTTTCATCGATGCGGGCGCCAAAGTCGCGCTGTGCTCCCGTGACGGCGCGGCCGCGGAGCAGGCGGCGAGCGCCTTCGGCGAAGGGACGCGCGGCTACGCCTGCGACGTCGGGGTGAGCAGTCAGGTGGAAGCGTTCGCCAAAGCGGTCGACAAGGACTTCGGCCAGATCGACGTGCTCGTGAATAATGCCGGCTTCACCAAGGACAACCTGCTGTTCCTGCTGAGCGAAGCCGACTGGGACGCGGTGATGGATACGAACCTCAAGGGCGCCTTCCTGATGACGAAGTTCGCCGCGCGCGGCATGATCAAGCGGCGCTGGGGGCGGGTCATCAACATCACCAGCGTCGTCGGGCTCAACGGCAACAAAGGCCAGTCGAACTACTCCGCTTCCAAGGCGGGGATGATCGGGTTCACGAAGTCGGTGGCAAAGGAATTGGCCTCGCGGAACGTGTTGGTGAACGCCGTCGCTCCAGGCTTTGTCGAGACGGAGCTGACACAGGGCATCACCCCGGAAGCCAAGCAGTACTTCCTGGACAACATTCCGCTGGGACGGCTGGCGAAGGGCGCGGATATCGCTGCCGCCGTCCTCTTTCTCGCTTCCGACTTAGCCAGCTACATTACGGGTCAGGTGTTGGTCGTTGACGGCGGGATGGTGATGTGACCGGACCATCCCCTTACCTTCGCTGAGGGTTACCCATGGCAATGGACATGAAGCAGCTCGAGGAGAAGGTCAAAGACATTATCGTCGAAGAGCTTGGGGTCGAGCGCGACAAGCTCACCAGCGACGCGAGCTTCATGGAAGACCTCGGCGCCGACAGTCTCGACACCGTCGAGCTTGTCATGGCCTTCGAGAAGGAATTCGACATCGACATCCCCGATGAAGAAGCGGAGAAGCTCCGCACCGTCGGGGCGGCGATGAGCTACCTGCACGACAAGATGGGAAAAGGCAAATAGTGAGTACCCGGCGGGTGGCGGTTACGGGGATGGGGCTCGTGACACCTGTCGGGAACGACGTCGCGAGCACCTGGGCCGCCCTCGTCGCCGGTCAGTCGGGGGCGGGCCCGATCACCCGCTTCGATTCCGAGAAGCTGCAGGTACATTTTGCGTGCGAAGTGAAGGGCTACGACCCCCTGCAGTACATCGATAAGAAGGAAGCCCGCCGCTACGATCTGTTCTCACAGTTCGCCATGGGCGCCGCGGTCCAGGCGGTGCGCGACGCCTGCCTGGAAAAAAGCCCGCTCGATCCCAAACGCATCGGCGTCATCATCGGGACCGGCACCGGCGGCATCGCGACATTCGAAGAGAACATGCGCACCTTCATCGAGAAGGGTCCGAGCCGCGTGTCGCCCTTCTTCGTGCCGATGTTCATGGCGAACGTCGCCTCCGCCATCGTATCGATGCGCTACGGCTTCCAGGGACCGAACTACTGCACCGTCTCGGCCTGCGCATCGTCGGGTCACGCGCTGGGTGATGCGTTCGACCTGATTCGTGAGAACAAGGCCGACGTGATGGTCGCGGGAGGATCGGAAGCGGCGATCACGCCGCTCGCGCTCGCGAGCTTCGCCAACATGAAGGCGTTGTCGGAGCGCAACGACGATCCGAAGACCGCGAGCCGGCCGTTCGACAAGGACCGCGACGGCTTTGTCATGGGCGACGGCGCGGCGGTCGTGATCCTCGAGGAGTGGGAGCGCGCCAAGGCACGGGGTGCGAAGATCGTCGCGGAGATCGTGGGATACGGCGCCACCGCCGATGCCCATCACATCACCGCCCCCGCGCCCGACGGTTCCGGCGCCCAGGAAGCGATGCGGCTCGCGATGAAGTCGGGCGGCATCCGTCCCGAGGAGGTCGGCTACATCAACGCGCACGGCACGTCGACTCCGCACGGCGACGCGGCCGAAACGGCCGCGGTGAAGGCCGTGTTCGGCCGGCAGGCGAGGAAGCTGATCTTCGGCTCCACGAAGTCGATGACCGGCCACCTGCTCGGCGCCGCCGGCGCGTTCGAGTTCGCGATCTGCGCCCTCGCGCTCAAGAACGGCGTGATCCCGCCGACGATCAATCAGTTCAACCCCGATCCCGCCTGCGATCTCGATTCGGCGCCGAACCACGCGGTGAAGCGGCAGATCGACGTCGCACTGTCCAACTCGTTCGGGTTCGGGGGGCACAACGTGACGCTGGCGGTCCGGAGAGTGGCGTGAGCCTCCGACCTATCGCAGAGAAGGTCGAACGCGGCGAGCGGCTCACGCGCGAGGATGGTCTCGCGCTTTTTGCTTCTCCGGACCTGCTCACGATCGGTCGCCTCGCCGATCTCGCCAACCGGCGAAAGAACGGCGAGCGCGTCTACTTCGCGGCCAATCAGCACATCAACCCGACCAACGTCTGCATCCTGCGCAACACCTGCGTCTTCTGCTCGTTCGCGCGCATGCCCAAAGAGGACGGCGCCTACACGCGCAGCCTCGAAGAAGTGTTCGCCGAAGCAGACGCGGCCAGAGACAACCCCACGCGTGAGTTTCACATCGTGGGCGGGCTGCATCCCAAGCTGCGGCTCGAGTACTACGTGGACATGTTCCGCGGTCTCAAGGAGCGCCATCCGCAGGTGATGATCAAAGCGCTCACCGCGGTCGAGGTCGCGCACTTGGCGCGCATCGAGGACATGAGCACCCGCGACGTGCTGCTCGCGATGAAAGAAGCGGGCGTCAGTACGCTGCCGGGCGGCGGCGCGGAGGTGTTCTCACCCGCCGCGCGCGCCACGATCGCCGACCGCAAGCTGACCGGCGACGAGTGGCTCGCCGTGCATCGCGAAGCCCACCAGCTCGGCATGCCGTCGAACTGCACGATGCTGTACGGCCACGTCGAGACCCTGGCGGACCGCGTCGACCATCTGTTGGCGCTGCGCGCACTGCAGGACGAGACCGGCGGCTTTCTGACCTATATCCCGCTCGCCTATCATCCCGATCACAACGAGCTGGGCGAGACGCTAGGCCGCACCGGCACGGCGACGACCGGCTTCGACGACCTCAAGAACATCGCAGTCGGACGGCTGCTGCTCGACAACATCCCGCACGTGAAGACGCACTGGCCGATGGTGACGCCGTTTATTTCCCAGGTAGCCCTAACCTTCGGGTGTGACGACCTGGAAGGGACAGTCGTCTTCGAGCGCGTGTATCACGAAGCCGGCGCACCGACGCCGATGTGGCTGTCGTACGACGAGATCGTGACGCTGATCCGTGGGGCGGGGAAGGAGCCGGTCGAGCGGGACTCGCTCTACCAGACGGTCAGGACCTTCGAGGGCTATGTGGCCAAACCGCAGGCCGCTCCAGTACGGCCGCAGGGACCGGCGCCACAAGGCGCGCTCTTCCAGATCGAGCACCGCACGCGGGCCGCGGCTCGGGCCAAACAACCGGTGAGTACGGTCGTGGATGGGGCAGAATGAGGATCGGGCGCATCGGTTACATCAATTGCGCTCCCGTTTACGGCGCCATCGACCGCGGCGTCGTGGCGCTGCCGCGTGGCGGCGAGCTCGTCACGGGGACGCCTGCCGAGCTCAACGATCTGCTCGTCGCGGGCGAGCTGGACGTCAGCGTGATCAGCGCTATCGAATACGCGCGACACGCGAAAGACCTCGTGCTCCTGCCCGACCTCGCGATTTCCTGCGACGGCCCGGTACGCAGCGTCGCATTGTTCAGCAACCGGCCGGTTGGAAAGTTGGACGGTTGGACGGTGCTGCTGTCAGCGTCCTCCCGGACGTCGGTCGCATTGCTCGAGCTGTTGTGCCGCGATGTGTGGAAGATCCGCCCCAAGTTCGCCGAGGCCCGCGCCGAAGCGCAGGATCTGGAAACGCTCGCAGCATTGCCCCACGAGGCGGTCCTGGTGATCGGCGATGCGGCGCTCGCCCTCGCTGCGCGCGGCACCTATCCGCACCGCTACGACCTGGGTGAGGAGTGGAAACGCTGGACGAGCCAGCCGTTCGTCTTCGCGGTCTGGGCGGCCAGGCGCTCTGCTGACCCCGGCGCGGTGCGCCGGGGCCATGACTCGCTCCTCGCCTCCCGCGCCTGGGGCCTGGCGCATCTCGACGACCTCGCCGCCGAGGCGTCGCGCAAGACCGGCGTGGCGGTCGGCACCTGCCGCGAGTATCTCGGCGGGCTGGACTATGCTTTCAGCGACCGCCACCGCACCGCACTGACGGATTTCCTGCGGCGCGTCGGCGCACTTCAATTCGTCCAGGTGGCCTGATGGGGGTGGTCGATCGCACCAGCCCGGAGTTCCGCTCCTACGTCGAGCTGTATGACCGCGCTTCGCTGCTGGAGCTGGGTGGGCTGGCGGATGGCGTCCGCTGGAAGCTGCATCCCGAGAACGTCGTCACGTACATCATCGACCGCAACATCAACTACACGAACGTCTGCGTGGCGGACTGCAAGTTCTGCGCATTCTATCGCCGCCCCAAGCATCCCGAGGGATACCTGTTGTCGTACGAGGAAATCGGCCGCAAGATCGACGAGCTCAAGGCGATCGGTGGGGTGCAGATCCTGATGCAGGGCGGGCACAACCCCTACATCCCGTTCGAATGGTATCTCGATCTGCTGCGCTACATCAAGCGGCATCATCCCATTCACATTCACGGCTTCTCGCCGTCGGAGATCGATTTCTTCGCCGGCCGGTTCGGCATGACGATCGACGAGGTGATCCGCGAGCTGATGGCCGCCGGCCTCGACTCGATTCCGGGTGGCGGCGGCGAGATTCTGGTCCAGGAGATCCGCGATCAGGTCGCGCGCAAGAAGGCGGGTGCCGACCGCTGGCTCGAGGTCATGGAGGTGGCGCACGGGCTCGGGCTGCGCACGTCGGTCACGATGATGTACGGTCTGGGCGAATCGTCCGCCGACCGGATCGAGCATCTGTTTCGCGTGCGCGAAGTGCAGCGCCGCACGCGCGGCTTCACGGCATTCATCTGTTGGCCGCTGCAACCGGAGAACTCCGAGCTGGCCCATCTTCCCAAGACGGATGCCGTGACCTACCTCAAGACGCAGGCGATCGCGCGCGTGGTGCTGGAGGACGTGCCGAACATTCAAGCCTCGTGGGTCACGATGGGGATGAAAGTCGGCCAGGTGGCGTTGCGCTTCGGCGCCAACGACTTCGGCTCCCTCATGATGGAAGAGAACGTCGTCTCGGCGGCGAACACGACCAATCGCACCACGCTCGCCGAGATGCAGCGGCTCATCGCAGACGCCGGCTATACGCCCAAGCAGCGCAAGCAGGACTACACGATTCTGGAAGACGCCGCCTAACATGCCCGACGTCCTGATCCTCGTGGGCTCGGAGTCCGACAAACCGCGCATCGAGCCGGCATTCGAAATTCTGACCAAGGCCGGCTATTCCTACGAATTCCATGCGTCGTCGGCGCATCGCCAGCCCGATCAGACCGGTGAGCTGGTCAAGACCGCGCGCAAAAAGGGATTCAAGGTCGTCATCGCAGGCGCCGGGCTGTCCGCGGCGCTGCCCGGATTTGCGGCGTCACTCACCGATCTGCCGGTGATCGGCGTGCCGTTCGCGGTGGGTCCGTTAAACGGCCTCGATGCGTTGCTCGCGACGGTGCAGGTGCCGCCTGGCGTTCCGGTCGCGACCGTGGGGATCGACAATGCGAAGAACGCGGCGCATCTCGCGATCCGCATTCTCAAGGGGTGAAGCTGGGCGCCGCCTGCAGTGCCGGAGCGTCTTTGGCTTTGAAGAAGATGCCGCCGATGCCGGTGACTCGTTTCGTAGAACCTCCGAGCTAGGCTTGGCCAACTCTGCCAAGCGAAATATCTCCAGCTGGCACATAGGTGCTCATCACAACGCCAGTTGTTGAAATCTTCGAAGCCACGAGCCGCAGTGCACATGGCCTTGCGCCTTTTTCAAACAGCCGCTTTCCACGGCCAAGAACGACGGGGTACACCGCGTCGTCTCCAAAAGCGAAGGTCCAACCACCTAACGTAAAGTTTTCGGTTGGATCTTCCTCCGGTGCTCCTGGCGCCTGCATGACACCGTCCAGTGATATAAATGTGGACGCAATGAGTTTTCTCATGTAACTCCCCTACTTTGCGGGGATCAAATCAAACTTCCCAAACGTCTCCTGATAAAAGAGCGCCCCTGCCTTGCGATCTCCGCCGCTCCAGTGCTTGTGACCACCCGGGATCCGGATGAAATCGCCCGGGCCGACGCGTTTCGCGCCGGCATCATCCCGATACAGGTAGGCGCCTCGTAAGACGACAAGCAACACATCCGCCGTATGCGTGTGCATCCCTGCGTTGTATCCGGGACGAAACCTCGTAAACCCTCCGAACGGTCCGTTGGCGGTATCGCCCCACGCCACGGAGCTCGAGACTCCCGGCACAAGCTGAGCGTACTTGGCTGTTCGTGAACGGGCAAAGATGACGCCGGAACTTTGCTCCTGGTCTGCAAACACGACGGCGGTCGTCAAGGCCATGCCAACGGCGACTGTAATGAGCGTCCACGCGCGCTTCATGTGAGCTCCCGGCTATTGGTGGTGTACGGATGACGACAGGTGAGCGGCTAATTCTGGTGCGTAGGTGTCATCGCGTCGAGGGCGACACAAATTCTTCGATGGGCAATCGACCCGCGCCGCCGCATGAACTCATGGTTGTCCCAGAAGAGCCATTCGTGGTCCATGGTAGCGCCCTTCCAGTGACCGATCGTCGCCATGGTCAGTCTGAACGACTTGCCTGTTGGGGCTACTGTCTTGCCATCGCCGGTTGGCATTGGTCGTGAAAACGTGCCGGTCATGATCCCGATCACCGCGGTATAGTCACCCGAGCAGATCCGGATGGGATGAACGGCGATGTTGGTGTTGGGTGCATAGACGAACATGCCTTTGAGATCGTCGATGTGCCGGGCGATGCCGTTCGTCTCATGACCATCTGGCCACGTCACGACGATGTCGCTCGCATGACTTTCGGACAGCCGGGGCCATTTCTGGTTACTGAAGACGTCGAAATCGAGTGTATCAAACGTCGCGAGGCGCGCGGCACACTGGTCAGCACCTATCTGACTTCCGGCGCGGCCCCCCCACGGCTGACCCCGTTGCCAAAAGGGTGATGAACGCGATACCCGGCACCGTGATCCCGGTGATGCTCAGGAAAGGTGCTTTCATGGGACCTCCTCAATAGTGCGCGCCGCTTAACGGATGGCGCCTAAGCTGCGGCGCGCTGAAGAAAGATTCATTCCCCAATCTACGCGCGCCGTCAGCTTCAAACGCGTGTTAGGCAGCGGCCGATGAAACCGCGACAGTCGTTGCACTCTCCCGCACCCTGATAGCGATCGCGAGCAAGACAAAGGAACTCAGCCAGGCAAAATACCCCATGCCGCGTGGGTCGGCGGTTGCGTTCTCCGGCGCAACACCTAGGTTAGAAGGTCCAGTCCACGCTCGTAGTGCGCCTCCCAACCGCACCAGCATAATGTCCTCAGAGATGTCTCGGGAGCTCTGCTTATGGTTCCCTCGCTCCGCTCGCTGGCGGCCATTCTTGGCTTGGCACTGCTCGTACATGGTTGCAGTGACGATCCCGAGCAGTTCCATCCCACTCGCGCAACCGTTGTCCCATCGGCCATTACGGTCGGCGGGCTCACCTACCAGCGTGAAATCGTCGATGCCAGCAGCCCGCCCGATCCGTGGATGAAAAACATCGCCAAGCTCGACGCCGACAATCTCCCCGACCTGATCGTGAGCGGTAGCCAAGGTCCCGTGGTCTGGTACCAGGCTCCAGGCTGGACCAAGCGCACCATCGCCCCGACCGCGAGCAGCGAAAGCGGCAGTGATGTTGGCGACATTGACCTTGATGGCGATATCGATGTGGTTGTCGGCAAGGTCTGGTACGAAAACATCGGCGGCGGTACCTCGTGGATCGCACATGCTCTGCCGTCCGGTTCGGCCGGCACCCACGACATCGTTGTTGCTGACGTCAATAGCGACGGTCGGCCGGACATCATCATGCGGGGCGAACTCGCGTCGGTCGTCACGGTGTACCAGCAGGTCTCGCCCGACGCCTGGACCGTATTCGATGTCAACCCCGGAATCGGTCTCAACGGTCTCGATGTCGCCGACGTGAACGCTGACGGCCGGGCGGACATCGTCGTGGGCGGCGTCTGGATGGAGAATCCCGGCGGCAACCTCGCGGCGAGCGCGTGGCCCGCGCACTCGTTTGCGCCCGGATGGAACGCCTACGCAGCCGTCAAGGTCATCGACATGGATGGTGACGGCCGCAACGATATCGTGCTCTCCGTATCCGAATCCATTGGCGACCTCTCCTGGTTCCAGGCGCCTGTGGATCCTCGGACCGGACCTTGGCAGGCGAACCTCATCGACACCGGACTCAACAAGGTGCACGCTTTTGCGGTGGTCGATATCAATAAGGATGGCCTGCTCGATGTGGCGGTCTCGGAGTACGAGGCGCCCGGCCGGCTGATCATCTACCTGCGGAGCGGCAGCAACTGGGTGGCCAACGAGCTGGGCCGTGACGCCCTCCACAACATGCGGAGCGGAGATATTGACAGCGACGGCGATGTCGACCTCTTCGGTGCGACCGCCTTCGGGGTGAACCCGGTCATTCTCTACCGCAACCTTGCCGGGACCGGTACCAACACGCCACCGACCGTGTCGGTCGCCGCCAGCGCAACGCCCGCCGCAGTTACCGGCTTGACGACAGCCCTTGCCGCACGGGGCGCCGACGACGGCGGCGAAGCTGCGCTGAGCTATACGTGGGCCCCCGCCCCCGGCGCCACGCCGCCGGGCGCGGTTGGCTTCTCGCCCAACGGCAACAATGCGGCAAGCAGTAGCACGGCCACGTTCACCCGCGCGGGCAGCTACACACTGGAAGTCACGATCCGCGACGCCCAGGGCCTGTCAGTGACGAGCAGTGTTGCAGTAAACGTAAGCCAGACGCTGACGGCGGTGACAGTCACGCCCTCGTCTGCCACGGTGGCGCCTGGCGGCACGCAACAGTTCTCGGCCACCGCGCAGGACCAATTCGGGCAACCGCTGAGTAGTGCACCGCCGTTCGACTGGTCCGTCAGCGGCGGAGGTAATATCAGCGCGACTGGGCTCTTCACCGCGGGCAGCAGCACTGGTGGACCCTTCGTCGTCATGGCTGCGAGCGGCGGCGTGAGTGGCACTGCGGCCGTCAGTATTGGCGCCGCTGCCGGGTCGGCTCGGTTCGGGGAGACGGCCGTGCTCGCTCAGGACGATGCTGGGAATGGTGGACTGCTGGTGGCCCAGGAGGCGGTACTCGCCCAGGCTGGCACGCTCCAAACCCTCAGCTTCTATGTGACGACTGCCTCCGGCCAGCTCCGGCTTGGGGTCTACGATGCTACCGGCCCCGGCGGCGGGCCGGGGGCCAAACGGGCCGAGACCGCCGAGTTCGCGCCGCAAGTCGGCTGGAATACGGTGACGGTGAGCTTAGCGGTGGCACTTCCCGCGGGCACCTACTGGCTGGCCTATCTCAGCAACACGAATGCCCTCCACTTCCGGATGACGACAAGCGGCAAGGCCCGGTGGTACTCCGTGACGTACGGTCCCCTTCCCGCGACATACTCGAGCTCACCCTCGTCAGGAACCTATCACTGGTCGTTCTACGGCACTCTCGTTACGGGGGGTGGGCCGGTGAATCAGCCACCCTCAGTGGCGCAACCAGCCGCGGCCAGTCCCGCACCCGTGTCGGGAACCACGACGGCACTCAGCGTCCTCGGGGCCGACGATGGCGGTGCGGCAGCGCTCACGTATACCTGGGCGGCTACGCAGGCGCCTGCCGCGGTCGTCTTCGCCGCGAACGGCAGCAACAGTGCCAGCAATACGACGGCGACGTTCACCCGGGCGGGGGCGTACACCTTTGAGGTGACGATCGCCGACGCGCAGGGTGCCTCGGTGAAAAGCAGCGTCGCGGTCACCGTGACCCAAACGCTCACGACCATCACGGTTACGCCTGGGACGGCGACAATCGCACCCGCCGCCACTCAGGCGTTTGTGGCTACGGCACGCGATCAATTCGCACAGACACTCAGCACCACTCCCGCGTTCGCCTGGGCCGTGAGCGGTGGGGGCAGCATCAGCAGCAGCGGTGTCTTCGCGGCCGGCGCGACAGGTGGTGGGCCCTTCACCGTGACGGCCAGCAGCGGAGGGACGGCGGGGACCGCCTTGGTGACGGTCTCGAGCACGCCGCCGCCGCCGCCTATGACGATTGGTGAGACGAGCATCCTGCCCATCGCGGACGGAGGGAACGGGAACCTGCTGGTCGCGCAGCAGGCTTCGCTCACCCAGTCGAGGACAGTGCAGAGCCTGAGCTTCTACGTCACCGCCGCAGCGGGCAAGCTGCGGCTCGCCATATACGATGCGACTGGCCCTGCAGGTGGGCCCGGTCAGAAGCGCGCTGAGACCGCGGAGCTCACGCCTGTTGCGGGCTGGAATACGGCACCGGTGGTCACATCGGTCGTGCTGCCGGCAGGGACCTACTGGCTGGCGTACTTCAGCAGTACCAATGCCCTGCAATTCCGCATGGCGCGGAATGGCAATGCGAGATGGTACGCGCGCACCTACGGCCCGTTGCCTGCCGCCTTCTCAACCGCACCGCTGAGCGGGTCCTATCACTGGTCATTCTACGCCACCGTGCAATGACGTACGAAAGGGCGTCCACGGAAGCATTCGGGAGTCGAGAGACCCGGCGGTCTTGATGATTCCATCCGGCGCCACAATCGGTCGCAGCTTCACGCGCATGTTAGACCCCCGACCAAGACGCCGTTCTCTCAACGTATTTCTTAGCCAAGAGGTTGGAGAACGACGGTGTTGCCCTGATCCACACAAGGCTGTCGAAACCTGTGAGATCCAGTAGCGCCTCCATCGACCGTTTGTTGAACGTATTTGCGTCGAGCGGGTATCCCGGGAGACGTTTCCTGGCTCGTAGGACCCGGCGGAGTCCCTCCTTGATGCGAGCGAGTGAAGAATTAGAGAGTGGGCCGCGAATGAACACGACCCCACCAGGCCGTAGCCAGTGAGGGATTTTCTTCATTGCTGCGAGTGGCTGCGGGACGTGCTCAAGGCAATCAAGGAGGGTGACGACATCGAACGCAGGTGACCATTGGTTCGAGGGTATGTCCTCAATTCGGCTGGTTAGTACCTCAACGTGATAGGTATCCCTCGCGTATGCGGCCATAGATGCATTCAACTCGATGCCGGTGACGTCGAAACCGCGGCTACGTGCCTCGTTGAGGAATACCCCCCCCGCGCATCCAATATCCAGCAGCTTGCCAGACGAGAATGGCAACATGTCAAGGATCTCATGGGCTTCCTCGACGAGCTGGGGCCCTGCCTGTGTGTAGGAGGCCTGAAAGATGCCACAGACCCAGTCGCCTTCCTGAGAGAAATACTGGTCGCTGTAGATCAGAGCCTGGTCGTCGGGGGTGACTGAGGGATGCACGAACTGATGTGTGCACTGCGTGCATCGGTATATCCAAAAGCGACGGCCACGCCAGTCATAGAAGAAGGGCTCTGGTCTCACCTTGTCCTGTTCGCAGACCACGCAGCACGGCGATGGCGACACCTGCATCGAATGTCCTCCCGCTTTGGCCTCGATTTCGATGGTTGTGGCGGTCTAACGGGATGCGCCTAAGCTACGGGGTTGATTAGAAGATTTCACAATAGAAGACTACCTCAGCAAGACAACGCCGCCAGCTTCAGGCGCTTTGTTAGGCATCCACTCCCACCTACTCTCCCACAAATGCGCCGCTGGGCGCCCGGATGAAATCTTCGACAAGTGGCACGAATGCGCGCCAACCACCGTCATCGATGGTTCCGCGGACACGAATGTTTTGGTGCGATCGATCATCCCAGAAAGCCTGGACCCGGATCTGGTACGTGGTGCCTGATGGCACCACGAGTTCCGAATCGTCGGAAGTATCAACGAGAGTGAGGAGCTCGGCATATGAGCGACCTCGGTACTGCTCGAGGTGTTCAACAAGAGCCTGCCGCGCTTCTTTGTTATTCATGGAGCGTCGTGGATGCCTAACGAGTATTCGACGGAACTGTGTAACTGCGATGGCGCTGATTCATCGCTCTCCAATCTCACAATCCAAGCACGCCAAAACAATTTAGCCTGGTCTGCCTATCAGAAATAATACGGCGCGCCCGCCAAGAATCTATGGACGAAGGCGCGGCCCCTGATCATGGGTAAATTGGATGTGCTGAGAGTGAAAATGGTGTCGCGAGCTACGAGAAAGGACCTACCATGGACGACGTGGGAGTCTTTCGCGCGACGATTGAAGTCCAGAATCTGGACATGCGCGGCTCGCGCAAAGCCTTGCCGGAGACCTTGGTCGATACCGGAAGCGAGTTTACGTGGGATTCCACGCCAGGTGCTCGAGGAGCTGGGCATCCCTGCGCAGCGCAAACAAGCTTTCGAGTCGCCGATGGTCGTCGCATCGAGCGCGATATCGGCTGTGCGTTGGTGCGCGCAGCCGGGACGGAAGCGCCGGATCTCGTCGTATTCGCAGAACCGGGAGAGCCGAGCGCCTGTCTTCCCGAGCGAAGCGAGGGATCTGCTTTTCGGGTTAATTTATTCCAGCCCATGAAACTGCTCTCCTAATGCGCGTCGGCATCGGCTACGACTCTCATCCTTTCGCCGCCCGGCGCAAACTCATCCTGGGCGGCGTCGAGATTCCCCATTCCAAGGGGCTGAGTGGCCACTCCGACGCCGACGCCGTCGCGCACGCGCTTACCGACGCCATTCTGGGCGCCGCGGGCCTCGGCGACATCGGCCGCATGTTTCCCGACGACGACCCGCAATGGAAAAACGCCAGCTCGATCGACCTGCTGAACAAGGCGTTTCTGAAGGTCGTGGAAGCCGGGTTTCAATTCGTCCACGCCGACGTCACCGTGATCGTCGAGCAGCCCAAGCTGGCGCCGCACCTCGATGCCATGGAGGAGAAGCTCGCCGCAGCGCTGCTGGCGGGGTCCACGCACGTCTCCGTGAAAGCAAAGACGAACGAAGGCATGGGGTGGATCGGGCGGGGCGAGGGCATCGCCGTCTTCGCGGTCGCGACGTTGAGCGGAGGCGACCGAGTCTCCTGACGGACTTCATCGCGTTTCTCGAACAACTCCCCACGGGGCCGCTATACGCCCTCATTGCGACTTTGGCCGCCGTCGAAAACGTCTTCCCGCCCGCTCCCGCCGATATCGCCGTGTCGCTCGGCGCGTTCCTGGCCGGTCGCGGGGTGATGAATGTGTGGCTGGTGTTTGCGCTCACCTGGGCGGCGAATGTGGCGTCGGGAGCCGGCGTCTACGCGCTGGCGCGCCGGCATGGCGCCCTGGTGACGCGCGGCTTCCTGGGCCGCCACATCTTTACGCCGAACATCGTCGCGCACATCGCCGCGCAGTATCGCCGGCACGGCGCATACGGCATCTTCATCTCGCGGCTCCTGCCGGTCTGGCGTGGCGTGGTGATGCCGTTTGCCGGGATCGCACGCGTGTCGCCGTGGCGCGCGCTGATTCCGTTGGCGCTGGCGTCGGCCGTGTACTACGGAGCGTTGACCTACCTCGTCAGCCGTTTGGGGACTGACCTCGAGGTCGTGATCAACGCAATACGCCGCGTCAACACCGTGCTCGCCGTTGCGGCGGGCCTGCTGGTCCTGGTGATCGTCATATGGATCGTTCTGCGACGCCGCCGCTCCCGTCCTCCCCAGTAGCTCGGGCGTTCCACCTGGAGCGCTTTCGCGATTACCTCGCGCTTGAGGCAGGGAACAGCCGTCACACGGTCGAGAGCTATCTGCGCGACATCACCCGCCTGGCGGAGTACGCCACCAGTCGAGGAGCAAAGGCGCCAGAGCAGCTCGCCGCGCCGCAGCTCCGGGAATTCATCTACTTCCTCAAGGATCTCGGCCTCGCGCCCACGACGATCCGCCGTCAGATCTCCGCGATCCGCACCTACTTCAAGTTTCTGGTAGGGGAGGGGCTCGCCACGCGCGATCCCAGCGAACGCATCGAATCCCCCAAGCGGTGGCGCACGCTCCCGGCGGTGTTGACGGTAGCCGAGATAGACAAGCTGCTGGCTGCGCCGAACACCGACGAGCCGCTGGCCATCCGCGATCGCGCGCTGCTCGAGTTCGCCTACGCCACGGGCGCGCGCGTCTCCGAGCTGGTGGCGCTCAAGCTGCAGGACATCCTGTTCGAGGACGGCGTAGCGCGCGTCTTCGGCAAGGGCGCCAAGGAACGGCTCGTTCCGGTCGGACGCCGAGCGCTGGGCGCGGTGTCGCTGTACGCGAGAGAGATCCGGCCCACGCTCGATCGCGGTAAAGCCCGAGGCATTCTGTTCCTGAACGCGCGTGGCACGCCGTTATCGCGCGTTGGCGCCTGGAGTGTCATCAAAGCCACGGCGCGGCGGGCCGGCCTCACCAAGCGTGTCACACCGCATACGCTGCGACACACCTTCGCCACGCATCTGCTGGAGGGCGGCGCCGACCTACGTGCCGTGCAGGAAATGCTGGGACACGCCGATCTCGCGACCACCCAGCTCTACACCCACGTCGATCGGGATTACCTCCGCACCGTGCACAAGAGCTACCACCCCCGCGCCTGAACGGACCGACTTAACGACCGGTTGTCGCTCCCGCCCGCTCACCACTCAAGAACGCGGCTATCGCACCAGCCTCAGCGTCGCTCAATCCGAGATTCGGCATGTTCTCTGATAGGGGCTTTCTCATTACGTGGAGCAGGTACTCGCGAGCAAGACGTCGGCCACCAAACTCCGGACCCACTGTGAGAACTTGATTATCCGGCCGCTCGGCGAGGTCTGTATTCGCGTGACACACATTACAGCCCTTCGCAACGAATAGAACCTGCCCGCGGTCGCGCGGCGCCATTGCGGCGCGGGACACCCCGGCCGCGATCACCGGCTGTGGATAGAGCCGCAGCTCGTTGTTGCCGAACCCGCTTTGAATCGTGAGAAAGACTCGCTCAGCTACCGGCGCCGTAAAGGTCACGGCATACGTCCCCTCGGCGGACTTCGCTACTGCGGGAATCGTTGTCGCGTCGTTCCCGCCGATCAGCCCGCCCAGGCGCCGCTCCGAGCTACTGACCACCAGGCGGGGGTGCAGATCGCTCAGCAACGTGCGGCCGTGTTGTCGAACCTGAAACTCGATGGTGTATTGCCGCCCCGCGACGAAGTACTCCGGCAGGTCTTTCACCGTCACGACCGCCCATCCGCCCATTGTGACTAATCCCGCGATTAGTGCTGCCGCGAGCTTCAGCATGATGTGCCTCCTGGGGTGCTTTGGTGTATCTCAGACGTCATCTCTTGGATGGCGGTGGGCGTCCAATCGTTTAGAATTCAGCATGCTTTTCGTCCTCGACAACTACGATTCGTTCACCTACAACCTCGTTCAGTATCTCGGCGAGCTGGGCGAGGAGCCGGTCGTTTATCGCAACGACGCGCTGAGCGTCGCTGACGTGCAGGCGCTGAAGCCGACCGCCGTAGTGCTGTCGCCGGGGCCGAAAACCCCCGCCGAGGCCGGCATCCTCGTGCCCCTGGTCCGGGCCCTTGCCGGTGAAGTCCCGATTCTGGGCGTCTGCCTCGGGCACCAGGCCATCGGTGAGGCGTTCGGCGGCAAGATCGTGCGGGCGCCCCGGCTGATGCACGGCAAGACCTGCCCGATCGTCCACAGCGACGACGAGCTGTTCGACGGGATCCCCAGTCCGTTCACGGCGATGCGCTATCACTCGCTCGTCGTGGACCCTGCTTCGCTTCCCCCCGCACTCGTAGTCACCGCCATGAGTGCGGATCGCCAAGGCACGGGAGATGCCTCGGAGATCATGGCCATGAAGCATCGTGATCACCCGACCTACGGCGTGCAATTCCATCCCGAGTCTATCGGGACGGAGCACGGGAAGCGCATTCTCGAGAACTTCTTGCGGGTTGTAAGATCGACCGGAGTGGTGGTATAGACTCGGGCTAGACTCCACGGCACGGATTTTGTATCTTCCTCCGTGCCCGTCCTTGGCGTGATTCCTGCACGGCTGGGCTCCAGCCGGCTCCCTCGCAAGCCACTCCTGCCACTGGGTGGCGAACCCCTCATCGTCGTCGTCACCCGCCGCATCGCCGAACTCGGTGTGTGTGATCGACTTGTGGTCGCTACCGACGCACGGGACATTGCGGAGGTCGTGGCTGATGCAGGATTCGAGGCGGTCATGACGTCGCCCGACCACGCGTCGGGCACCGAACGTGTCGCGGAAGTCGTTGCCAAACCGGCATTTAGCAATTTCAACTTCATCCTGAACGTGCAGGGCGATGAGCCCTTCGTCGCGGCAGCGGCCGTGCGGGGCGCGTTGGCCTGTCTCGAGGGCGGTGATCCACTCGGCACCGCCGCGGGCTCGCTCGATCGAGCGTTGGTGAACGATCCGAGCCGGGTCAAAGTGGTCGTGGATGCTCGGGGGCGGGCGGTGTACTTCTCGCGCGCCCCGATTCCGTTCGACCGCGATGGCAACGGCGACGTGGTCTACCATCAGCACGTCGGCGTGTACGCCTATACGCGTGAAGCGCTGGAGGCATGGGTGCGGCTGCCTCCGGTTCCCGAAGAGCAGTGGGAAAGGCTGGAGCAACTGCGCCCGCTGTTACATGGCATTCCGATGGGCGTGACTCTGTTTGACGGACCGGCAGCGCCAGGCATCGATACGCCGGCCGATCTCAAGTGGGCTGAAGCGCAAATCACCCGACACCTGAAAGAGGTGAGCCCGTGAGTTCGACCAAATACATCTTTGTCACCGGCGGAGTAGTGAGCTCGCTCGGGAAGGGTATCGCAGCCGCGTCGCTGGGCCGGCTGCTCGCCGAGCGAGGGCTCAAGGTCACGATCCAAAAGTTCGATCCCTACATCAACGTCGATCCGGGGACGATGTCGCCGTTCCAGCACGGCGAGGTCTATGTGACCGACGACGGCGCCGAGACCGATCTCGACCTCGGCCACTACGAGCGGTTCATCGACCGCTCGCTCTCACAGGTGAACAACGTGACGACGGGGAGGATTTACCTGTCCGTCATCACCAAGGAGCGCCGCGGCGAGTATCTCGGCTCGACGGTCCAGGTGATCCCGCACATCACCGACGAGATCAAGGGCGCCATTCGCCGGCTCGCGCCCGACCACGATGTGGTGATCACCGAGATCGGCGGCACGGTGGGCGACATCGAGTCGCTGCCGTTCCTCGAGGCGATCCGCCAATTCCGCCAGGAAGTGGGCCGTGACAACGTGCTCTTCATTCATCTCACGCTCGTCCCCTACATCGCGGCCACTGCCGAGCTCAAGACGAAGCCGACGCAGCACTCCGTGCGCGAGCTGATGCAGATCGGAATCCAGCCGGATATCCTCGTGTGCCGCACCGAGCGGCCGCTCTCCGAAGAGCTGAAGCGCAAGATCGCGCAATTCTGCAACGTCGATTTCGGGTGCGTTGTCGAAAGTCCCGACGTGAAGTCGATCTACGAGATCCCGCTGAAGCTCCACGAGCAGGGACTCGACAAGGAAGTCTGCACGCGCCTGCATCTCGACACCAAAGAGCCCGATTTGCGTGCCTGGGCGGCGATGGTCGAAAAAATCCTCAAGCCGCCACAGCAGGTCCGCATCGCCGTGGTGGGCAAGTACACCGAGCTCGCCGACAGCTACAAGAGCATTCACGAAGCGCTGGTGCATGGCGGAATCGCGAACGAGGCGGGGGTCACGATTCAATGGATCGCGTCCGACCGCTTTACCGACCAGGAAACCGCCGGCGAGCTGCTCGCGGGCTACGACGGGCTGCTCGTTCCCGGCGGGTTCGGCGTACGGGGTGTCGAGGGGATGCTCGAAGCGATCCGCTGGGCGCGCGAGCACAAGCTGCCGTTCTTCGGCATCTGTCTCGGCCTGCAAACCGCGATCATCGAGTTTGCCCGCACCGTCTGCAAGATTGCCGATACGAATTCGAGCGAGTTCGCCCCCGAGTGTGAAAACCCGGTGATCGCGCTGATGCGCTCACAGGAAGGCATTCAGGAGATGGGCGGCACGATGCGGTTGGGCGCCTACCCCTGCCGGCTGCGGCCCGGCTCACACGTCGCGCAGGCCTACAACGCGACGGAGGTGAGCGAACGGCACCGTCACCGCTATGAGGTCTCGAACGCCTATCGCGACGTGCTCGCCGAGTACGGCATGCGCTGCTCCGGCCTGTCGCCCGATGGCTCGCTGGTGGAGATGATCGAGCTGCCCGATCATCCGTGGTTCATCGGCTGCCAGTTCCATCCTGAGCTGAAGTCACGGCCGATGCGCCCGCATCCGCTGTTTGCGGGGTTTGTGGGCGCCGCGCTCGAGCACGCGAAGCAACAGTCGCGCGTCGAATCTCCATCCCTAAGCACGTATGGCGCTCCGGTTCGCGACTGACAGTAGCCCGTTTCTCATCGCGGGCCCCTGCGTCGTCGAATCGGACGAGCTCAACGTCCGCATCGGCGAGGCGTTGGCCGAGCTTGGGGTCAAGCTCGGGATCAGCGTCATCTACAAGGCATCGTACGACAAGGCCAATCGCTCGCGCCTGAACGCCCCGCGCGGCCCGGGACTCGAAGCGGGGCTGCGCGCACTCGAGAAGGTCCGCGCCGCCACCGGGCTTCCCATCGTGACCGACGTCCATGAACCCGGCCACGTGCCGCTCGCCGCGCGCGTGGCCGACGTGCTGCAGATCCCGGCATTCCTCTGCCGCCAAACCGATTTGCTCGTGGCTGCCGGCAAGGCCAATCGCCCGGTGAACATCAAGAAAGGCCAGTGGATGGCGCCCGAAGAGATGCGCGGGGCCGTCGAAAAGGTTCGGGAGGGCGGGGCGCCGGAAGTCGCCGTCACCGAGCGCGGCACGTTCTTCGGTTACGGCGATCTCGTCGTCGACATGCGCAGCTTCTCGCGCCTGCGCGCCGCCTGCAAGACGCCCGTGATTTTCGACGCCACGCATTCCGTGCAGCAGCCGGGCCAGGGCAACGATGGCTCGAGCGGCGGCCAGCGGACTTTTATTCCGCCGCTGCTCTACGCCGCCGCGGCGGCGGGCGCCGACGGTTTCTTCCTCGAGACGCATCCCGATCCCGCGCGCGCGCCATCCGACGGGCCGAACATGGTCCCGCTGGACCAGCTTGCGGGCATCGTCGGACTCGCCGTGGACGTCTGGCAGCGCGTCCGGGAGGCCGTCCGTGCGTAAGCTTGCGCCGGCGTCTGAGCGACTCGTCGACCGTGGCAAGCGCGTTCTTGCGCTCGAGGCAGCGGCTGTCCAGGCGCTCGCCGACAATCTCGGCGTAGCCTTCGCCCGGGCGATCGAGATTCTCGCCGGCGCCAAGGGCCGGGTGATCGTTTCGGGAGTCGGAAAGTCCGGCCTGATCGCCCACAAGATCGCCGCGACCTTCACCTCGACCGGCACCCCGGCGACGTTCCTGCATCCGGTGGACTCGCTGCACGGCGACCTGGGCATCGTCAGCCGGGACGACGTCGCGATCGTCCTGTCGAAGAGCGGCGCCTCCGACGAGCTCTTCGGTCTCGTCAATCAACTCAAGCGGCTGGGCGTGCCGATCATCGCTCTAACGGGTGATGCCGACTCGCCACTGGGGCGCCAGGCCACCGTCGTGCTCGACGCGTCGGTCGCCGAAGAAGCCTGTCCTGAAACATTGGCACCTACCGCGAGTACCACCGTCGCACTCGCCCTGGGCGATGCGCTCGCCGTGACGCTGCTCGAGGTCAAAGGATTCCGGCGGGAGGACTTCGCCGCGCTGCACCCCGGCGGCGTCCTGGGCCGCAAGCTGCTGCTGCGCGTCGCCGACGTGATGCTGACCGAGGACCTGCCGACGTTGACCCCGGACCGGCCGATGCGCGAATGCGTCATGCTGCTCGCCGAAAAGCGCGGCACGGTCGCTGTGGTGGAGCAGGGCGACCGGGCAACGCTGGCCGGCGTGGTGACCGCGGGCGACCTGACCCGGCTCATGGAGCGCACGGACAAATTCCTGGACATCCCCGTCGGCGACGTCATGACCAGGACGCCGAAGGCGACGACGTCCGACGAGCTCGCCAGTGCCGCGGTGAGCCTCATGGAGCGATACGGGATCATGGCGCTGCCGGTACTCGACGCTGATCGCAAGATCGTCGGGATCGTGCATTTGCACGATTTGATGAAGGCTGGTGCTGTGTGAACCGGTGGTTGTTGATCGCCTTCGTGCTCATTGGCGCTTGCAAGAGCGGCACCCCCGTGACGGCGACACAGGCCGCCCTCGATAGCGCCGATCAGGTGCTGCTCGGCATGAGCCATTACGTCACCGAGTTGGGCATCCTCCGCGCCCGGGTCCGCGCTGACACCGCGTATTTCTACTCCAACACGCAGCAAGCCGAGCTGCGCAATGTCCACGTGACGTTCTATGATGCCACGGGCCGGGCCACGTCGACGCTCACGGCGCGCGAAGGCACCGATCACTGGCGGACCGAGGACATGGAGGCGCGCGGCAACGTCGTCGTCGTGCGCGACAAGGATGGCGCCACGATGCGGACCGAAGTGATGTCCTACAACAGGGCCCGCAATGAGGTGAGCTCCGACAAACCGTTCGTGTGGGACGAGCCAGGTCGCCACGTCGTAGGTGACGGGTTCACCTCCGATCCGGAATTCAAAAAGATCACCGCCAAACGGCCACACGGCACCGGCGGTCAGTTCCTGCTCCCGAATCAATGATTCCCGTGATTGCCGCTGTCCTGCTGCTGCAAGGTGTCCCCGCTTCACAGGACACCACGGCGGGACGCCCGTGCCGGGTGGCCGTCGATTCCATGGGTCATTACGCGGAAATCCCCAACTCCGACGGAACCAAAACGCTCCACGGCGGCGGCGGCGTGCTCGCACACTGCGACGGCACCAGCACCACAATCTCCGCTGACAGCTTTGCGCATTTTCCCGCGTTGGGTCGACTGGACCTGATCGGGCGCGTCGCAATTCGTGATACAGGACTCGCACTGGACGCGCGTCTCGTTTCGTACTTCCTGCGCGACGAGCGCCTCGATGCCCACAACAACGTCGTCGCCGTAAATCGGCGCACCGGCTCGGTGCTGCGCGGCCCCAACCTCAAGTATTGGCGTGCCGCCAAAGGCATCCGCGACACGGTGGAGATGTACGCGACGCAGCGCCCCACCGTCGAATACCGGCAGAACCCACCGGGGGGGCGCGACACGACGTCCAATGAGCCGTACATCATCGTCGCCGACCGGCTGCGCTTCAAAGGCGACGACCGCACGTGGGCCGGTGGCAAGGTCACGATCGATCGCAGCGATTTCGCGGCGCGCTCCGATTCGATGATGATGAATCAGACGAGCGGCTTCGGCGTGCTGGTCGGGTCCCCCCGCGTCGAGGGTCGAGGACGCGCCACGACGGCCGAGGCGGGAAGGACCTACACACTGGTCGGCACGCGCATCGAGCTCACGCTGGCGCAGCGCGACGTCCGCGGCGTGAAGGCCCTCGGCAAGGGAAAAGCCACCGGCTCGGACTGGGTGCTGACGGCGGATACGATCGACTTGCGCATCGCCGACCGGGTGTTGCAGCAAACGTTCGCCTGGGGCGACTCGATGCGCCCTCACGCGATCTCGACGCTCTACACGATTCAATCGGACTCGTTGGCGATCGATTCGCCCGGCGAGATCCTGACCGAGTCGCGGGCCTTCGGCAACGCCTTCTCGACCGCGAAGCGGGATTCGATCACGCCCGCGAATCAGACCGACTGGATCACCGGGGACTCCCTGACGATCCGTTTCGCGCAGGAGCAGGACTCCGTGACGAAGCAGCCGCGCTCCAGACTGCATCAGCTGGTCTCTCTGGGATCGGCGCGGGCGCTGACGCATCACCCGGACCCCAAGGACACCACCCATGTTGGCCCCGCGATCAACTACTCCCGTGGCCACCGCATCACCGTCGCGATGCTGCGCGACCGCATCGAGCGGGTGATCGTGGCCGGCAAGGCCGACGGGGTCCACCTCGAGCCACGACCGGCCGTCGTCGCTGATAGCCTGAAGACTCCTCCACCAGCCTCCAAACCGGCGGTCCCCTGACCGGCCTCGACCAGTTCGCCGATCTGTTCGCGACCCGCGATTCGTCGCTGGCGCTGGCGGCCGCCGCGCTGGTGCGCATCGCCGATGATCAGGGCCGTGCCAGCTTCAGCGACCTCGCCGTCGCGTACCGTGAGGAATTCCTCAAGCTGCGCGCCCATGCGAAGGGCGAGCTGCCTGACGCGGGGAACCTGTCGGTCGATGATGCCCGCGCCTACCTCGCGACGTCGGTGTTGCCGCGCCTGGCGATGCTGAAGCTGGTGGTGCTGCCGATGGGCGCGCTGTGGGGCGACGTCCCCGTCGCGTTCGCCCCCGAAGTCTGGGCGGGCGTCCCCGCCGATCGCGCGGCCGCGGCGCAGCATTTCCTCCTGCTCGCCGAGGAGACCCTCGCGCGCAGCGAATCGGTCAGCGGCGAGCATCCGGTCGTGCGGGGCGGCAGCCGCCTCGGCGCCCAACACCTCGTGAAAGCGTACAAGGGCCGCCGGGTCGTCAACGACGTCTCCCTGGACCTGGCGCAGGGAGAGATCGTCGGGCTGCTGGGGCCGAACGGCGCGGGGAAGACGACCTCGTTTTACATGATCACGGGGCTGATTCGTCCCGATGAGGGCACGATTCTGCTCGACAGTCGCGACATCACCTCGCTGCCGATGTACCAACGGGCACGCTCGGGGATCGGCTACCTGGCGCAGGAGCCGTCGATCTTCCGCAAGCTCAGCGTCGAAGAAAACGTCCTCGCCATCCTCGAAACCCTGAATATCGACGAGGCCGAGCGGAAGCAGCGGCTCGAAAAGCTCCTCGACGAGCTCGCCATCAAACATCTGCGCAAGCAGAAGGCGTATCAGCTCTCCGGCGGGGAGCGGCGCCGCCTCGAGATCACGCGCGCGCTCGTCACCGAGCCGAAGTTTCTGTTGCTCGACGAGCCGTTCGCCGGGGTCGATCCGATCGCCGTCAACGACATCCAGACGATCGTCGCGGGGCTGCGGCATCGCGGCATCGGCGTGCTGATCACCGACCATAACGTCGAGCAGACGCTCGACATCGTCGACCGCGCCTACATCATGTTCGAAGGCCGCGTGCAGGTCGCCGGCACGGTGCGGCAGCTCGTCTTCGACGATCGCGTGGCATCGCTGTATCTCGGGCCCACGCTCACCACGCGCCTGCGGGCGCGGCTGTCCTCCGCCGCATGAAGACCGGCCTGCATCAGCACACGTCGCTCCGCCAGGACCTGCGGATCAATCCACGCCTCTACCAGGCGATGGACTTGCTCTACATGCCGCTGCTGGACCTGGAGCAGCACCTGAAACAAGAGCTACTCGGCAATCCCTTCCTCGAGATGGTGGAGCCGGAGGAAGAGGTCCAGGCGACCGCCGCCGACCAGCAGCAGAATAAGCCCGAGAAAGAAGCGAAGGCGGAGGACGGGCCCGATTGGGAGAACATCCTGCTCGAGGACCGGACCGAGCACGGCGTGCCCAGTGGCTCGTACAGCGATGCGCGCGAATACGTCGAGCCGGTCACCGTCGAGAGCAAGGACCTGATCGACTACCTGCGCGAGCAGACGCAGATGCTGGACCTGACGCCGCGCCAGCAGCTGCTCGCCGAGGAATTTCTGGGCAACATCGGTGAGGATGGCTATCTCCAGCACAGCCTCGACGAGATCCTCAAGGGCGCGAACCAGCTGCTCGAGGAGCACGAGGCGGAGTCCGAGCTCGATCTGAATGTGCCGGCGTTCACGATGGCGGAAGTCGAGGAAATGCTGCGCGTCATCCAGCAGCTGGATCCGCCCGGCATCGGCGCCCGCAATTTGCGCGAGTGCCTGATGCTGCAGCTCGAGAACCAGAAGCGCACCGATTCGCTCGTCTACCGTCTGTTGAAGGACGCCTTCGACGACCTGATCGCGCACCGCTGGAGCGATCTGGGCAAGCGCTTCGGGCTGGCGCCGGACGAAGTGCAGCGGGCAGCCGACGAGCTGGCCCGCCTCGACCCCAAGCCGGGGCTGCAGCATTCGGCCGCCAACGACGCGTACATCATTCCGGACCTGATCGTCGAGAAGATCGACGACAAGTATCACGTCTTCCTGAACGACAGCGGCCTGCCGCGGCTGCGGATTTCCAAGACGTACCAGGAGATCGCGCGCGACAAGAAGAAGTACGACGGCGAGAGCAAGGAATTCATCAATCAGCGCCTCAACAGCGCGCACTGGATGATTCAGGCGATCGAGCAGCGGCGCCAGACGATGCTCAAGGTGATGAACTTCATCGTCGACCGGCAGCGCGAGTTCTTCGAGAAGGGCATCGACCACTTGAAGCCGCTGACGCTGCGCGAAGTCGCCGACGTCATCAGCATGCACGAGAGCACCGTCAGCCGCGTCACAAACGAGAAATACGTGCAGACGCCGCGCGGCCTCTTGCCGCTCAAATTCTTCTTCTCCAGCGGCCTGTCCACTACCACCGGCGAAGACGCCAGCGCGCGCTCCATCAAGTCGCAGATTCAGAAGCTCGTGGACGACGAGCCGCCCAAGAACCCGCTCACCGACCAGCAGATCGTCGAGCTGTTCGAGCGCAAAGGCGTCCGGATCGCGCGGCGCACCGTTGCCAAGTATCGCGATCAGCTCGGCATTCTCCCCGCGCGGATGCGCAAGCGGCTATGAGCCTGGCGACCAATTCGACGCCGCCGGACGTCAGCGTCCTCGTTCCGGCCAAAGACGAAGCCGACAACCTCGCCGAGTTCGTGCGGCTCACGCGCGAGGCGATGCTGCCGCTGCCATACGCGGTCGAGCTGGTGATCGTGGACGATGGCAGTCACGACGGGACTCCGAAGCTGCTCGAGGAGCTGGCCGCCAAGCATCCGTTCGTGCGGGTCGTCACCCATCGGACACAGCGTGGCATTGCCGACGCTCTGAAATCCGGCGCCGACGTCGCCCGCGGGCGCGTCCTGGTCTACTATCCGGCCGACTTGCAGTACCTGCCCGCCGACATTCCCGCCCTCGTCGATCCGATCCTGGCAGGGCAGGCGGACGTCGTGACGGGAACGAAGCAGGGCGGGTACAACAAGCGATTCGTTTCCGGCGTCTACAACGCCCTGTGCCGCTGGCTGTTCGGCGTACGGGTGAAGGATCTGAACTCGGTGAAGGCCTATCGCCGCGAGATCATGGACTCCGTGCCGATGCGGCCGGACTGGCACCGCTTCATGGTGGTCATCGCGGCTTCCCAGGGTTTCCGCCTTGCCGAGCGGCCGGTCCCGGTGCATCCACGCCGGGCCGGCACGTCGAAGTTCGGCATCGGCCGGATTCCCGTCGGCGTGCTCGACCTCATGTCCGTGTGGTTCCAGCTGCGCTTTGGGCGCAAACCGATGCTGTTCTTCGGCGTGATGGGCGCGACGTTGTTCGCCCTCGGTTCCGTCGTCGGCCTCGTGTCCCTCTACCTGCGCTTCGGCCCTCCCCATGTCGGTTTTCGGCCGCTCCTCGACCTGATCATGGTGCTCGTGATCTCGGGCGTCGTGCTGTTCGGCTTTGGCTTTGTGGGGGAGATGCTGGCGGGGATGCGGGAGGAGATGCGGGTGCTGCAGCGGGAGCTGGACCGGTTGCGGGAGAGCCGACGCTAAGGGAGCAAATTGAGACGCTCTAGGTATTAATTCCATCGAGCCATGCCGCCGCTCGCACTTGCGTCGCTCCTCCAGCATTCCCTTCCGTGGCTCTCGCCTCACGGCCGAGCCGTCGTCAACACGCTCATCTGTGATAACGGTCGCGTTGGATCGATCATCACACTGTGCGACCGTCTCGGCCTCCGCAGCCGCTACCAGCTCGGTCGCTTGTTGCAACGCGAAGGGCTGCCGCCGTATGAGGAACTGGCAGGATGGATCTGTGTCTTCAGCTGGATGCTCCGGGCCGATGCCGGGGTGGGGCGGGGACGGTTGCGACCGCTCGCCGGGCTCACCCACATGGACAGCGCCACCTCCTATCGCCTGGTCCGCCGCGTGACGGGCAAGTGCTGGAAGGATCTCAGGCTCGCCGGGACCACGGAAGTTGTCCGCTGGTTTCAGCAGCGGACTCGGCGACCGCACGTGACAGGTTATCAGACGGACCTTCGGTTATCCGCGCCGGACCCGCATCCGCCGCTGCCACCACTCGAACCGCTCGGCGACCGGCGCCGATCGCGCGTCGCGCGCCTTCCCCTGAGCGGGGCGCCGTATGGCATCGCGGTGCGCGGGGGCGACGTCGCCTATGTCACGCGAGGTCATTTCGCCACGATCGAATGTCTCGATCTCAACACGGGACAGTTCACCACGACCATCCCCGTCGGATGTACGCCGACCTGTGTGACGTTCGATCCGTGCGGCGAACGTGCCTACGTCAGTGTGCAGCATCTGGGGGAGATCGCCGTCATCGACGCGCACCGCCACATACCGATCCAGGCGTGGCGCGTCCCGGGCGACCCGTTTCCGCTCGTACTGTCGCCCAACGGTCGGACCCTGTTCGTAACCACCAACGAAGACCGGCTCCTCGCGCTCGCCACGCAGAATGGCCACGTTGTCGGATCGCTGGCGTTGCCGGCGACGTCACATCACCTCGCCATCCATCCCGCCGGAGATCGCCTCTATGTGGCGACGCGGGCAGCGGGAGTGGTCCTGGAGGTGGACGCGACGCGGTACACGGTGCTTCGCACCTTCATGCTGGGGGGATGGCCGCAAGGGCTGGTCGTCTCGCCCGATGGCACCACGCTCTACGTGGCGAACGAGCACCATGGTCTCGATGTGATCCGCCTCGGCACAGGGACGCGCATCGCGCGGCTGGACAGTGAGCGCGGCGCCGTCCCGCTCTCCCTGAGTCCCGACCACCGCTTCCTCTATACCGGCCTCGTTCACGCGGGTGAGGTCGGCGTGATCAGGCGTGAGTCGTTGACGCGGCACGGGACGTTGGCGGTCGGTGGCAGGCCGGGCCAGATCGCGTTTCAGCGCGGCGGCAACGCCATCATCTCCAACGAGGCGGGATGGGTCGACATTGTGCCGATCGGCGAGCTGCGATTCGCGTCGCTGCCGGCTCCTCTCCCCATGATTCCGGCGGCACGGACCGCGGGATAGACTACTCGCGCTTGAGTCGTATCCCGTAGCGACCAAGGAACAGCACGAGCTCCTCGGTGAGGCGAGAGCCCTCGCGGCTTCGCGCGCGGGCACCGAGATCGAGCCAGTATACGCCCTGCTTCCGAAACCCGGTGATCGCTTCCTCTGAGAGCGCGGTTTCCGCCAGCACGGTGTCGCCGCGGCCCGGCACGACCGCAGACGCCGGGGTCCCGCGCAGCCACAGGAGGCGCCACGTCTTCCGGCCGGCCGTGTAGAGCCGGAACGGCTCCTGCTCCCCTACCGTTACGCCGCCGTACTGCACGTACCGATCGAACTCCGTCATGATGGTCGCCACCAAGGCCGACCGCTCGTTGTCGCTCAGGTGGGGGGGAAAGTCTGGCGCCGACCGGATCACTCTGGCAGGAAACCCAACCGCCATTGATCTCGGCGGGATGGTACCGGACACGACCGAATTCGCTCCGATGACCGCGCCGTCGCCGATGGTGGTACCGGGCATGACGGACACCCGCCAGGGCAGCCACACGCTGTTGCCGATGGTCACCGGCTCGTAGGTCACCGGGTATCCGTCCAACCCGCTGAGCCACACGCCATGCGTGAAGATCAGACAGTGGCCACCGATCCCGGTGTCGTCGCCGATGATCACCGGCTTGGTCGGGTTGATGAACGCAAGCTGCAGGACGATCGTCCGGCTCCCCAACACGAAGCGCGACTCGGGGAGCTGCGGGCCGCCCACGTAGACCTGCTCCCGGATCCTCGCATCCTCGCCGATCTCGATGGTCTCGCACGTCACGTAGCTCATGACGCCGACGCTCGAGTGCCGGCCGATCTTGATGCGCCGGCCCTGCACGATGGCGAGGAAACCGATTTCCACGAAGTCGCCGATCTCCACGACCTTCCCGACCACGATGCCCCCGAAGCTGAAGCGCACGCCCCGACCGATGCGGTAGCCCAGTAGCAGGCGATACGCGAGGATTTTCAGCGGGCTCGGCAGCCAGCCGAACAGGGCCAGGTGGCGCCACGGGATGCGGTCCTTCGGGATCAGGGGCTTCACCGGGTTTGCAGCCAGGTACTGTTGGGGAAATGGGTTTGCTGCATGGAGTTTCGAGACGCGCCCAAGCCGTCTACCAGCATTCGCGGTCGGTAATCGGACAGGATCTTCGCCAATGCCTCCGTGCGATCGTGGTGCAGCGCGGATTCGCACGCCATCACGGCCAGGTGCGGATTGTGAATCAGCAGCGCAAGCAACAGGGCCGTCTCCTGCCACGCCCAGTAGTTCGAGAGCACATCCGGATCATGGAGATAGGGAAGGGTGATATCGTGAACATGGATGAAAACGCCCGGCGGCAGCTGCGGGATGATCTCCAGATAAATGCGTTGCGTATCCGAGCCGGTCTTCACCGCGTGACCGGAGTCCACGAACAGCAGATCTCCCGCTTTCACCTCCCGAAACACGCTCATCGGCACGGCCTGACAGAATTCGCGGAAGTGCGTGATGCCTTCCAGGCGAGCGAACGCCTTCGTGGGATATGGCTCGATGCAGATCACCCGTGTTGCCCGCTGCCCCTGCTCCTGGTTCAGTCGAACGGCGTTGAGCATACAGGCCGTCGATACGCCACTCCCGATCTCGATCACGGTGGCGGGGCGCTTGGCGCGGATAAAGCAATGCAACACCTGCGATTCAATCGGCCGGTAGCCGGCGCCCACACCGCTGGCGGTCAACTGCCGGTAGACGTGCAGCCCGCGAACCTCGTGATAATAGGGCGCGCATAGGTCGCTGATCCAGCGCAACTGCTCGTCCAAGTCCCAGTGCACGCCGGTCATCGATGCCCGGCCGGCCCAAAGCGGCCGGTGCTGTCGCAGCCAGCGGTAGTCGGGAATGGGCGTGTGGTAGTGTTTTGGAAGCACATGCACGCCCAGCCGGTCCCCCAGCATGAACAACTGGAAGGACAGGCGCTTCAACAACGCTCGCATGCCGTTCATTGGGCAGCTTTCCCCGGCGTCTGCGATTTGGCTCGCACGAGCTGGAGCGCAGCAGCGAACGTCGTCATGTCGACCACCTCGTGGTCAGCCAACGCAATGCCAAACTCCTGTTCGATCGAGAGCACGAGATTCAGATGGGCAAGACTATCCCAACTCGCGGTGTTCTCCCGGGTCTTGCCGGATGCGGGACCAGGATCGTTCCAGAAAATCTCGTCAAAGATTTTCTCGAGCCGCAGCACGGCCTCATCCATTCGACGAATGCACTCGCATCCCCGTCTCGTCGAGGACGTCCTTGGCCGCCGACTCGATGACGGACCGGCTCACGCGCCACCTGCCGCCGTCGGTCCATTCAGATTTGAGCGAGCGCAGGAATTTGGCCGCAGGGGCGTTCTTTCCCGTGTCGATAAACCGCCCGGACACGCACGCCACGCCGGCCGAGCGGCACAGGTACTCCAGGGCGGCGGTCTCAACTCCTCGACCGAACGCCCGGCAGCTCAACACGAACTCCTGGATCTCGGCGCAACGATCTGGCCCGATGGTGCCGACCAGCACCAGAATCGTCCCGAAGTCTCCGAAGCGGTCTCGCAGCCGCGCCGAGAGACACACCGATCCGGGCGTCTCCTGCTTGCGCAGCCAGTCGGCCGCCGACCACCGCTCGCCGGTGAGTCTGAACTGATTCGTCTTGTTGATGAGCTCGAGCGACCGCGGATCCGCGAACGCGTCCTGCCGCACCGTGAGCTCGAGGTCGAAGCCGCGCAGGTGCGTCAGGGATCCTGGTTCGACGGAGACGGCGCCGGCAGACAGCGCCGTTGCCCGCGAGCGCTCGGCGGCGAAGCTCGCCGTGCGCGCGCGGTCTTCGGCGCCGACCCGCCACGTGGCGAAGCAGCGCTGCAGCGCGTCGAACAACTGCAGCCAGTCCGGCCCCGTTCGCGGCATGCCGAACACGCGCACCTGCGGCAGGACTGACGCGATCTCCGCCAACTCCGCGGGATTATCGTCCACGCAGACGACCGCGTCGAGCCCGATATTCAGCTCCTCAGTGAGCGCGCGAAGATTGGCAGGTTTCGACTCCCAGTTGCAGCGATACGCCGCGAAGTCGCCCAGGGACAGGGGCATGCCAAGCCTGTCGAACACCGGCAGCACGTCTTCCGGGTTGTTCTTCGTGCTGAATGCGAGCAGGACGCCCTGGTTCTTGAGCTTCGCCAGGAACTTCTGAAACACGTGAAACGGAAACCCCAGCCCCTCGGGGCCGTGCGCGATGTGGTCGGGCCCGTCTTCGCCGATGACCCCGTGCCACAGCGTCCCATCGAGATCCACGACGAGCGCTTTCTTTCTCGGCTCCGGCGGATACATCAGGTCCACGGCACGCCGTGCCGAACGCTCACTCTCCTCCACCGTCAGCGGACAGCCTGCCCCCAGCAAGTCGCGCCAGTTGAGCGTCGTCGCCGGCAACTCCAGAACTCGGCACCCCTTCCGGGCGATCTCGGCCACGACGGCCCACAACGTGGCCGGGATGGACACCGCCTCGGGACTCAGCGCCCCGGGCGCGACGTGATCACTCGAGGGGAGCCAGGCGAGGGGTGGCAAGGCGACGTACGAGTCGGCACCGGCGCGCGCCTCGACCCACTGCACCAGCCGAGCACGCAGATCGTCTGCCCGGGTGCGCAATTCGTCCGGCGCGGGCAGGGCGAGCGGTCCCCGCGTCCGCCAGCTCAAGTGGGGGTGCAGGTCGGCCCAGCTCAGGAACAGCAGCGCGGGATGCACGCGCAATGCATGCGACGATTCCTGCAGACCGACGTCCAACTCGTCGTACCCCCATGTCGTGACGCGCGGGACCGCCCCCGGGAAGCGTTCGGCCAGGAACGCCTGGAGGTACGTCTTGAAATGCAGCGGCTCGAAAGAGCAGAGCAGGGATAGTTGACGATCATCCGAATAGCGCGCCGAGCGCAGCAGCGCCAGCGCCTGACGCAAGAGCATATCTTCCAATGACACCCCCCGGGGGATAAAGGTAAGCGCTCCCGTCGGCGGCGGCAGTTCCTAGTATATTTGCCTCGACCCGTGATCCGACTTCCCCCCCGCGAGTCCCTGACCGCCGTCGAACGCTACGGTCTCGACCTTCTCATCGATCTCGCTCGCGTCCCGGCGGTGGACGACGCCGGCGTCGACGTGGTGCGGTTGCTCGTGGCCGAGCGCGACCCCCCCGATCCCGATCTGCAGACCTGCATCGCGCGGGATTGGTACTTCGAACGCGGCGCCGGGATGGTGCGTGTGCCGCGGGTCGTGCTGCGCCGCGTCACGGCGGTTGCGGCGGCGGCGGCCGAGCAGCAGTCAGCGGCGCGCGATCGCCACGGCCGTGTGCCGTCGCAGGAGAACGAGCTGGTCCGCAGCGAACTGCACACCGACCCCGTGGTTTCGCAGGCTGCGGCGCGGCTGCGCGCCGCCGTGATCGCGAGTGCAGAGCGCCGCCCGGTGGCGCTCGCCGCCCCGTGGCCCGATGGGAAGCGATGGGCCACGGCCTTCACGCACGACCTCGATGTCGTCGCGTTTTGGCCCCTGTTCACCATGCTGCGCGTCGCCGAGCTCGGCCGCAAACGCGAGCTGCGACGCGTCGGTCGCACGCTCCTCGCGGGCCTCGCCGCCGTGGGGCACGACCCCGTTCGCCGCGCGATACGCGAGCTGCTCGATGACGAGCGCCGCTCCGCGGTCCTCTCGACCTGGTTCGTGCTGTGCGGGACGCCCACGCTCGCGACCATCCGTGCCGGAGATCTGACCTACCGTGCCGAGGCGCCGGCGGCCGCGGCGATCCTGCGCGACCTGGCCGACCGCGGCTGCGAAATCGGTCTGCATGGAAGTTTCGCGACCGCTGATCGTCACGAGCTGTTCGCTGAGCAGCGCCGCCGGCTCGAACACGTGACCGCACGCCCGGTCCTCGGCGTGCGCCAACACTTTTTGCGCATGCGGCCTGGCGCCACTTCCCACGGGATGGCCGCGGCGCAGTTCCGCTATGACTCCACCTACGGGTTCGCGGACCGCAACGGCTTCCGGCTCGGGGTCGCCGACGTGATCCCCGGCTGGGACGCTGGGGCAGGGCAGCCGACCGGGCTGGACGAAGTGCCCTTCTGCTGGATGGATCGCGCGCTGAGCAAGTATGCGGGAGTCGAAGATCCCGGGGCGTGGATCGCGGAGGGGGAGGCGCTCGCCCAAGCATGTCGGCGCGTTGACGGTCTGTGGGTGGGCGTGTGGCACCCCAACCTGACGCCCGCGCTTGGGTTTCCCGACGCGCCGAATGCATTTCGCACCCTGGTGCAGCAACTCGTCGCCGACGACCCATTCATCGGAACTCTGAGCACCATCGTGGAGTGGCGGGCCGCGCGCCGCAGTATCCGCGTCCGCCAGGTAGCCCCCGATGGCCGCCTCGACGCCTACGCTCCAGTGCCGGGATCCAAGCCGCTTACGCTGGAAGACCTGTCCGGCCGCACGCTGGCCACCGTGTCGGCAGGTCCGAGAGCGCTCGCGTAGCAGTCGAGCCATTGCGCGGTGACCGCGGGCCAGCCGAAGTGATCCAGCACGTGACGGCTGCCCGCCTGACCCAACCGTCCGGCAAGGTCAGGGTCTGCGGCCAAGCGCGCGAGGGACGCCGCGAGCGCGCGTGGATCCTCGGGCGGCACGAGGAGGCCGGTTTCTCCGTCTACGATGATGTCCGTGATGCCGCCCAGATTGCTGCCGACCACCGGCACGCCATACGTCATGGCCTCGAGCAGTACGACGCCCAGCCCCTCGGTGTCGCCCCGCGTGTCCACGATGGCCGGTAGGACGAGCACGTGGGCGGCGGCATACGCGCGCCGCAGCTCTTCCTCGGAGACTCGCCCCGGCAGCGTCACACGATGCTCCAGGCCCTGGCGTCGAACTTGTTCTGCGAGCCGGGGCCGCTCGGGCCCGTCGCCGATGATTGCCAGCCGCGCTGGCAGCTGCGGCGGCAAGAGCTGGAGTGCGTCGATGAGGTAGCGAACCCCCTTGCGCTCGACGAGGCTTCCGACGAACAGAATGACGAACGGGTCGTCGGGCTGTCGGCGGGGCAGGGCGGCAGCAGGGGGCGGAGCACCGTCGGAGAATCCGACGGCGTAGGGAATCACGCGCACCGGCACCGGCGCAAGTTCGGCGATCTCCCGCGCCGTGGCAGAGGAGATCGCCACCGCCTGGTCCGACGCGCGCAGCGCCCAGACCAGAAACCGCTTGAGCAATGGCAGCGAGCTCTTCACCCAGCGCAGCTCGACCCCGTACCACTGCGTGATCATCGGCGCGCCGCACGCCCGCTTGGCGGCCCATCCAAAGAGCGCGTGCGGCAAGGGCCAGTGGACGTGGATGATGTCGTAGCTCCGACGGCGGCACAGTCGCCAGGCGGCCCACATGCCGCCGAGTACGTAGAAAGCCGGCATGATCTTATAGAGCAGCGATCGGCGCACGCGGTCCGGCGTCGCCTGATCGTGCGTCAGGTTCTCCCATCGTGCCGGGAAATATCGGAACCGATGGACGGGAATCCCGCTGAGCTCGCGGTTCCCGCCGCCCCGATAGGCGGGCGACAGCACTTCGACGTCGTGCCCCGCCGCTTGCAGCCGCTTGAGCAACTCGACCAGCCAGGGTGAGATGATGTCGCTTGGGGTGCGCGGGAACGCGGTGACGATGTGCAGGATGCGCATGGGGGTGAATACTAATAACCCTTCTCCCTGTCTGACGGCGTCACTATCTTTCCAGCCGCAGCGATACAACCACCCGACTTACAAGGACTTCAACTGATGGCTCAGCGGATTGCCCCGTCGTCGCCCGAGCTCACCAAGTTCTATAGCCAACGCTACAACTGGCGACACGCAGGCGAGGAGCGGATGCGGTTCCGCCGGGCGACCAAGCTCGCCCAGGTGCGTCCCGGCGCCGCTGTGCTTGACATCGGCTCGCGCAACGGTGATTTGCGCAAGTATCTGCCCCCCGACGTGAAGTATCAGGGCCTCGACATCGCGCCCGAATTCGCCGCTCCTCACATCCTGGTCCACGATATCACGGCGGGTTTGCCGTTTCCCGACTCGTCGTTCGACAACGTCTTCATGATCGAGGTGCTGGAGCATACGCCGACGGCTTACGAGACGGCCGGGGAGATTCACCGCGTCCTGAAGCGGGGAGGGGTGTGGGTCGTGTCGGTCCCCAACCCGTACCATTTCAAAGAACTCATTTGGAATCTGTTTCGGGTAGGCGATAAGCAGGGCCACATTTACAGCTGGACCCGGCAGACCATCACGCGCCTGGGAGAAATGAACGGATTCCGACTGGTGGACTGGGGCGGGACGTACCTCTATCCGCCGATTCCCGCGCCGTGGTGGATGTTCGCCCGCTCCGTCGCGTATAAGTTCGTCAAGGACTAACCCCCCGCAATCGAGTGACGAATGCGCGGCGGTGGCTGTGGGGACTCCAGGCGGCCGTCGCCCTGGTGGTCGTGGTGCTTGTCGCCCGAACCGTGGAACGGAACTGGGCGGAGTTCCGATCACTGGAGATTCATCTCCAGCCCCGGGCCGGACTGCTGGGCCTCGCCATGCTCGGCGTCTTCCTCGCCTACGCCTTCTACATCGAAGCCTGGCGCCGGCTGCTGGCCGGCTGGGGACAACGCATCGGCTATCGCGCTGCGGCGCGGGTGTGGTGCCTGGCGAATCTCGGCCGCTACGTGCCGGGCAAGATCTGGAGCGTGACCGGTCTGGTCGTGTTGGCGCAGCGCGCTGGTGTGCGGGGTAGTGCTGCCGCAGCCTCCGCGGTGGCAACCCAGGCGCTGGTGCTCGGCACGGGCGTGGCCGTGGTGGCCGGGGCAACGCCACACGCCACGTCGGCGCTGCGCCTAGCGGCCGGACTCTTCGTCGCGTTGGCATCGCTCGGTGTTCTCGTCTGGGAACCGACGGCTCGGTGGCTGGGCCGCTTGATGAACGCTCAGACCCCGCTTACCCCGTTGCCCCTATCAGCGGTGGGACTGAGCGGGGCATTCATGTTCTTGGGCTGGCTGACCTACGGGCTGGTCTTCTGGCTGTTCGTTCGCGGGCTCCTGCCCGATGCCCACCTCCCCTTGGCGATTGCAGCCGGCGCGTTCACACTCAGCTACATTCTGGGCACCCTGGCCCTGTTTGCGCCCGGCGGCATCGGCGTGCGCGAAGTCGTGATGATCAGCCTGCTTACGCCTGCTCTCGGCAGCGGCGGCGCGGTCGCGACGAGCGTCGGCTCGCGGGTGCTGCTGACCGTCGGCGAGGCCGCGGCGGCGTTGATTGCCGTGGCGCTAGCGCGTCGCACCACACCATCGGAGACACCTTCTGAGTCGCCCTAGCAGCTTGCCACCGGCGCTACCGTACACGCCGACCCGTCCTACGCTCCTCGCCACGGCGCTGCTCACCGTCTGGGTCGCGATTCTCTGCCTGCCGATGCTGAGCGGCAAATGGCTGGCCGGTCCCTTCAGCGATCAGCTCTCGGCCGGCGTCCCGCTGCGGGGCTGGGGAGCGGAGTGGTGGAATCGCCTTGGTCACGTGCCACTGTGGAATCCGGAGATTCTGGGCGGCATGCCGTACCTCGCGGCGATCGCCACGGGCGACGTGCTCTACCCGACGGCGGTCATCCTGCGCCATTTCCTCCCGACGACCACCGCTACGAACATCGGATTCTTCATCCACTACGTCCTTGCCGGGCTCTTCACGTACCTGTTTCTGCGCAGCCTGCGCGTCTCGTGGACCGGGTCGGTGATCGGCGGCGTGGCGTATCAGCTCTCGGGCATCGTGGCGTCCTACGTGCAACCAGGACACGACGGCAAGCTCGTGGTGTCCGCGCTCATGCCGCTCGTGCTGCTGGGATTCGTCCTCGGCATGCGCGATCGCCGGCCGGCGGGGTACGCGATCGCCGCGATCGGGGTCGGCGTGAGCATCTTAACGCAGCACGTCCAGATCACCTACTATCTGCTGATCATGGCGGGCCTGTTCGCGCTGTATCTCACGTTCGGCGTCGGTCCGCTCGCGCCCGTCGAACGCGTGCGCCGGCTCGCCCTGGCGCTCGGCGCCGTCGTGCTGGGATTCGGCATCGCCGCGATCCAACTGTTGCCGGCGTTTGCGCACATGCCGCTGTCGGCGCGCGCCGTCAGCGTGCAGGGCGGCTTCGAAGGAGCGACGAGTTACGCCATTCCCTGGGTCCACATCCCCGAGTTCTTCCTCAAACAGTTCGTGGGGTGGGGCTATCCCGGAGATCCAGCATCGACCTACTGGGGATCGAATGGCCTCAAACTGCACTCGGAGTACCTCGGTCTTCCGGTCATTGCCCTCGCGATCCTCGGTGCGGCCGGGGGAAGCACCGACCGGCGACTGCGACGGTGGCTGGCAGGCAGCGGCCTGCTGTTTCTGTTGATCGTGCTCGGGAGCGGAACGCCGTTCTACCGGCTGTGGTGGAGCCTCATGCCGTACGTGAAGCAAATGCGTGCGCCGGGGATGGCCTTCTTCGTCGTCGCCTTCATCGTGGCGTGCTTTGCCGCGTTCGGCATCGAGCGCCTGGAGCGACGCACCGACGAGCAGCGGTGCCTGTCTCAGGTCCGCGCGTGGCTCATCGCGGCCGGTGTGATCGTCCTCCTCGCCGCCGCGGGAGTGTTTGGCAACATGGCCCGCGCATGGGCTGGGGCACGGGCGGGCGCAGTCGTGCCGAGCAGCATCACGATCGGTGCGGTCACCAGCGCGCTGGCGCTCGCCCTCGTTGCCGCAATCGTGTGGGCGGGCATCCGGCAGCGATTGCGGCCGGGGCAATGGGCCATCCTGCTCGCCCTGGTGGTGGGGGCGGATCTCTGGATCAACGCGCGGCCGTTTTGGACCTACAGCACCGAGGACAAAACGCTGTATCGGCCGGACCAAATCATCGAACGCATCAAAGCCGCGCCAGGGAAGGAGCCAGGCCGTGTCCTCGACCTGGGTGGCACGTACCCAGGCGACGTGTTGATGGCGTTCGACGTCCCACAGCTGCTCGGCGTGCACGGGATGGAGCTGCGTTATTTCGACGAGGTGATGGGCGGCCGCAACGAGTGGCGCAACCTCGGCAATCTGCACCTGTGGGAGATGTTCGCCGTACGCTGGGTGATCGCGCCGGCGGCAGCGCAGGGATTGGACTCGATTCCCGGATTTGCGCGCGTGCTGAGCAACACCACGACGTCCGCCGGGAGGCAGGCGCAATTGTTCGAGCGCAGAACACCCGTGCCCTACGCGTTGGTCGTTCCCGCCGCGGTGTCGCTCGACTCGGCATCGATCGTGGCGGCCGTCGCTGACCCGCGGATGGCCTACGATCGCATCGTGCTGCTCGATGTCCGCGCGGGCGCAACCGCGCCGATCACGCAAATGCCGCCGCCCAGCCCGGCGCGCGCATCGGTCGAGCATTGGGAGCCGGGGCGGATGACGATCGCGCTCGACCCAGCTCCCGCGGCGGCGGGTTATCTGGTGGTGTCGGAGAACTGGTATCCCGACTGGCGCGCCACCGTTGATGGGACGCCGGCAAAGCTGTTACGGGGAAACTGGACACTCATCACCGTGCCGATTCCCGCCGGCGCGAAACGGATAGAGCTGGCCTTCGTCAGCACGTCGTATCGCCTCGGAAAGGTGCTGACATTCCTGTCGCTGCTGGTCGCGCTGGCGGCAGTCGCCGGACCGAGTGTGTCGCGGAGGTGGTGGAGTGCCCCCAAGCGTGCCTGAGCGCGCGCTCGTCGTCATTCCGACCTACAACGAGGCGGCGAACCTCCCGCAGCTTGTGCCGCAGGTGTTGGCGCAGGATCCGCGGCTCGAAGTGCTCGTCGTGGACGACGGCTCGCCGGACGGCACGGGCCAAATTGCCGATGAGCTGGCCCGCAGCAATCCACGCGTGCACGTGCTCCATCGGGAAGCGAAGCTGGGACTTGGGACCGCCTATCGGACCGCCTTCAAGTGGGCGCTGGAGCAGGGGTATGACTTCATCTTCGAGATGGACGCCGACTTCTCCCACGACCCCGTCCACCTCAAGGACTTTCTCACGGCCATTCAGGATGCCGATGTCGTGCTGGGCTCGCGCTACCTGAACGGGAAGGTCACGGTGGTAAATTGGCCGATGGGCCGGCTGATGCTATCCTATCTGGCCAACATCTACGCCCGCTGGTTCACGGGCCTCAGGATCTGGGACCTGACGGGGGGGTTCAAGTGCTTTCGCAGGCGCGTCCTCGAAGCGATTGATCTGTCGCAGGTCGGCTCCAACGGATACGCCTTTCAAATCGAGATGAGCGTTCGCGCATGGCGAAAAGGGTTCAAGCTCCGGGAGATCCCGATCGTGTTCGTCGACCGGACCGAGGGGCAGAGCAAGATGAACAAGGCCATCGTCCGCGAGGCGGTGTGGAAGGTGCCGCGCCTGCGGCTCATGGCCTGGTTCGGCCGCATCTAGTCGGCCTCCCGATCTACAAGATGACGGGATCGGGCAACGATTTCGTCATGGTGGACGCGCGCGTGTCCGCGCCGGCCGACTGGACGGCCGAGGACATGCAGGCGGTGTGCGCGCGCGGGACGGGGATCGGCGCCGACGGCGTCGTGTTCGTGGGACCGGGGTCGAAACCGGGCGCGGCGCGCATGATTTACTACAATTCCGACGGATCGCACGCCAACATGTGCGGCAACGCCGCCCTCTGTAGTACGACGCTCGCCGTTCACCTGGGGGTCGGCCCGGCCGCAGGAATGGATCTCGAGACCGATGCCGGCACCTACCGCAGCCGCACGGCGGAACCGGGACGCGCCGAGCTCAATCTGGCGGCTGTCGACCCACCGGCGGCAGTTTCCGGCCTCGAGCTCGCTCCGGGCGAAGCTCAGGCCGTTCTGACGCGGGTTGGCGTGCCGCATCTCATCGTGGTGGTCGATGACGTGGACAATGTCGCGCTCATGGAGCGCGGCCGGGCGTTGCGGTTCGACCCGGCGCTCGCGCCCGAGGGCGCCAACATCAACTTCATTTCCGTCGACAAGAACAGCGTGTGGCGGATGCGCACCTATGAGCGCGGCGTCGAGGGCGAAACGTTAGCCTGCGGGACGGGGGCCGTCGGCGCGGGGTGCGCCATCCAGGAATGGGGGCTCGGCAGGCTCCCGATTACGATCCAGAGCCGCAGCGGCCGGACGCTGGGGGTGCGTGCGACACGGGCCCAGAACGGCCGTTATGACGACGTCTGGCTGGCGGGAGAGGGGAGAATGGTGTTCAGAGGGGTGATTACTTGATGGGCTTGTCCACATTCACACACAGGTCAACTTAACATAACATCTATTATACGAACCTAACTGCTACGAAACTGTACCCTTTGTGAGCTCAGCCATCCGCACCTTCGCCTCGGTCACTGTGCTCTCTTTCGGGAAATCCTTCACGATCCGCCGATAGACCGCCAACGCCTTCGCCGTGTCTGCAGCCGTCGTCCAGGCGCGACCGGCATCGGAGAGCATCTGGGCCTTCATGAAGTCCAAGCGGGCCGCTGCGGACCCATTCTCATAGGCCTCTCCCGCTTCCCGCGGACGCCCCATGTTCTCGTAGGCGGCCCCCAGGAGGCCGTAGGCTTGCGCCCGGAAGGCCTTGGCGGCGCCCGGCGCGTAGTCCTGCAAGACCTGCACAGCTTGCTGCGGCTGCCCTTGTAGGAGCCGCACGTTGGCCAGCAACAACCGCCCTTCCTCGGCGGCATTCGTGCCCGAGTAGTTCTCCACGACGCGCGCCAGCTCGCTCGCCGCCAGCGGCAGATTCTGGTTCTCGAACGCGAAACGGGCGCTCTGCAGCTCGCGACTGGCGATGTCCTCGGAGCGACGCTTCGTGGATAGCTGCCACACCAACAGCACCGCGCCGATGGCGACAATCGTGCCGACCCACGAGGTCAGCTGCCTGTGCGCCTTGATCCACGCCAGAGCGCGATTCGAGAATGGCGGGCGCTGGGGTTTGACCGGTCCCTGTCCCGCCGTGCCTGTCGTGCTGCCGCTACCTGTGCGCGTTGCCGCCTGCGTTGCCATCGTGCTCCTTCGGAGAACGTCCGCAGATGCCCCTGGGGTGACTCGAACACCCGGCCAACGGTTTAGGAAACCGCTGCTCTATCCACCTGAGCTACAGGGGCGTGTTCCGGGGGGCGTAAGCGCTGCAATCTATGCGAGTTAGGCGTAATGCAGCAAGGCCTCGACGCGCCTCCCCTGCAGCCGCTGCCGGCCGTTCAGGAAATCGAGCTCGATCAGGAAACTGAACCCCGCCACGCCGGCCCCGGTCCCCCCGACGAGCTGCGCGGCCGCGTTCGCCGTCCCGCCCGTGGCCAGCACGTCGTCCACGATCAGCACGCGATCCCCCGGCTGCACGGCGTCGTGATGCATCTCCAGCGCGTCGCTGCCGTATTCGAGCGCGTATTCGACGCGCTGCGTGGCCGCGGGCAGCTTCCCCGGCTTGCGGATCGGCACCAACCCTGCCCCGAGCTCGAGGGCGATCGGCGCGCCGAATAAAAAGCCGCGGGATTCGATGGCAACGACCCGGGTAATGCGTGCCGCCCGGTACGGATCCGCCATCAGCTTGACCGCTTTTCCGAACAACGCGATGTCGAGCAGCACCGGTGTGACGTCTTTGAAGACGATCCCGGTCTTGGGAAAGTTGTGGACGTCGCGAATCGTGCGCTTCAGCTCGTCCAGACTTGCGTCAGTCGGCATGGGACTCTCGAATTATCGGATGTCGAACGAGCTGGGGACATCAAGTTCAACTGGAACGTGAAGTCGTTCGACGTTGTCCACCCGCGCGTGCGACGGACCGCGGCGCAGCTGCTGCTCCAACTTCTCAAGGACCGCTTCAGGTCCTTCAGAAACTACCTCAACCGATCCGTCCGGCAGGTTGCGCGCGAACCCTCCGAGCTGCAATCGCTCGGCCTCACGCATGACAAACCACCTGAACCCCACCCCTTGAACGCGACCGCGGATGATCCAGCGTTGGCGGCTCAAATCGACTGACGCCGCTGCCGGCGCCGGCGCAGCACGTACACCAGCACGGTGACGAGGGTGAGTGGAATCAGGATCAGCAGCGCCCAGGTGACGTAGCGATGGATCTCCTCGTTGCGCAGCACCCCCTCATGTTGACCGAGGAAGTATCCAATCCAGGTCAGGATCGCGCACCAGACCGCGGCCCCGACCGCCGTGTAGAGGATGAACTTCGGCAGCGGCATCCGGTGCAGTCCCGCGGGAATCGAGATGAGGTGGCGGATCACGGGAAACAGGCGGCCGATCAGCGTGCTGATCTCGCCATGCTCGGCGAAAAAGCGCTCGCTACGCTCGAGATTCTTCTCGCTGAGCAGGACGTACTTGCCATAGCGTCGGATGAGCGGCCGGCCGATCCATTGGGCGCCGTAATAATTGGCGAGTGCACCGATGACGCTTCCCACCACGCCGCACAGCAGCGCCACCGCGAAACTCATCTGTCCTTTGGCCGCCCAGTACCCCGCCGGCGGCATCACCAGCTCGCTGGGCACCGGCAGGATCGACGATTCCATCGCCATGAGCGCGATGATCCCGGGGTATCCCAGGTCGAGCAGCGTCTTGAGCAGCCAATCGATCGACTGCTCAAGCATCGAAGCCGTGCTCGCCGACGAGAGGAACGAAGCGGGCGGCACCGATCGGTGTCGATCGGATGCCCTCGGCGGTGCGGCGCACGAGGGTGAGCGTCTGTGCCCCCCCCCTCGCGCCCAGAGGGATGATGATCCGACCACCGTGAGCGAGCTGCTCGACCAAGGGCGGTGGCACCTCGGGCCCTCCCGCCGCGACGAGGATCGCGTGGTACGGCGCATACGCGCTCCATCCCAATGTGCCATCGCCAACGAGGACGGAGACGTTGCTGACGCTCGCGGCGCGCAATGCGGCCTGCGCGGCTTCCGCCAGTGGGCGCACCCGCTCGATGGTAAAGACCTGATCGGCTAGCGCCCCAAGCAGCGCCGTCTGGTACCCTGAGCCGGTGCCAATCTCGAGCACGCGCTCGTTTCCCTTCAGCGCGAGCGTCTCGAGGTAGCGGGCCTGGGTGAATGGTTGTGAGATAGTCTGGCCGTTGCCGATGGGGAGCGCCGCATCTTCGTAGGCCCGATGTCGCACCGCTTCAGGAACGAAGAGATGGCGAGGCGTGGCGGCAAACGCCCGCAGTACGGCGAGGTCGCGAATGCCCTGCGTGCGCAGTTGTTCCACCAGTCGCGCGCGGTAGCCGCCGTAGGTGTCGCGACTGCCTGTCATTTTCCCAGATCCCACTTCCTGACGACTTCGAGCAGCTTGTAGTTCGTCAGATCGACGTGGAGCGGGGTCACCGAGATGTAGCCGTCCTTCACGGCCTGGAAGTCTGAATCGGCGCCGCCTGACCACGTCACGTGCCCTCCCCCGATCCAGTGGATCTCGCGGCCCCACGGGTCCTTCATTTTGGCGACCTCCTCGTGGAACACCCGGCTGCCGAGGTTGGTGGCCTTCACGCCTTTGACCTGATCGCCCGGAATCGCCGGGAGATTGATGTTCAGCAGCGTCTCACCGGGGAAATTTTCGACGCGCACGATGCGCTCGATGATCCGTTGCAGCCCCTGGCGATGGCTCTCGAGGTGCTCGAGATCGAAGCTGCCGTACGACACCGCGATGCTGGGGATGCCGGCTGCAAGTCCCTCCATCGCCGCGGCGACGGTACCCGAGTACAGCACGTCCTCGCCCATGTTCGGGCCGTGGTTCACGCCGGAAATGACCCAGTTGGGGCCATCCGGCATGAGCGTGCTGAGCGCGAGTAGCACGCAGTCAGTCGGCGTGCCGTCCACCTGGAACGCGCCATCGGAGCGCCGGTGCGCGCGCAGCGGCCGATGCAGCGTCAATGAGTGCGACGTGCCGCTCTGCTCCCGATCGGGTGCCACGACGGTGACCTGCCCCACCGTGCCACAGACGTCGACGAGCAGCGCGATTCCGGGTGCCAGGACGCCGTCGTCGTTCGAGACCAGGATACGCAGGTTTGGGTCGCTCACGCGCCAATCCGCCGCGCGAAGGCGCGCGCCATCCGCCAGCTATCGCTCCATGTACGGAAATGGCTGCGGGCGAGGGCGCCGTAAATGGTGGGGACGTCGACGGAGTCCACCCGATACCCGGCTCGCAGCGCATCGAGCAGGAAGTTGGCCTCGAACTCGTAGCGATCGCCCGCGGGTTGCACGCGCTCAGCGACCTCACGCGTGAAGGCGCGGAATCCCGTCTGCGCGTCACGCACCTGCTGCCCGCCGATGCGCGACGCCAAGCTCGCGGACAGCCAGTTGGTGAAACGGCGGGAGAGCGGCATCGCGTGATTACGTTGGCGCGCGCCGAGCACGAGATCGGCTCTCCCTTCTGCGATCGGCTGCAACAAACGCGGGATCTCCTCCGGTGGGTGCTGCCCATCAGCGTCGATCGTCACGATCACCGCGGCACCCAGGGCACACGCCTTGGCGATTCCTGTTCGCAGTGCAAACCCCTTACCGCGATTACGCGGATGAATGACGAGCGTCGCACCCGTCCCCCTTCCCTGTTCCCCCGTCCCATCGCGCGATCCGTCATCGACGATGATGATCTCGGCCGCCCCCCCGGTGACGGCCGACCGGATGCGGGTAACGACGTCCCCAATCGTCGCGGCGGCCTGGAACGCGGGGATGACGACGCCAACCCGCACATCAACTCCCTTCGAGGATGCCGAGTACCGACTTCAGCTCGGCGCGCAGCTCCTTGACCGTTTCGGTGGCGAGCGCGCGCCGCGCTTCCGGCTTCAGCTCCCCCGAGCGCCGGTACTGCTCGATTTTTTGGCGCGCCCCCTCGATCGTGTATTTCTCCGTGTACAAGAGGTGCTTCACGAGCATGATCAGCTCGATCTCGCGCCGTTGGTACACGCGGTTCCCAGAGCGGTTCTTGGCAGGATTCAGAAAGCGGAATTGACTCTCCCAGTACCGTAATACATGCGGCTTGAGATCGGTGAGCTGGCAAACCTCGCCGATCGAGAAGAACTCCTGCACGGGCTGCGCGGGAGTGGGGGTGGGGGTGCTGCTCATTGGCTTTCCGCTTTCAGCTCGCGCTCCATCAAATCGCTCACGGCTTGCTTGGGGGACTTGTTCTTGAACAACACATTGGCGACTTCGCGGGAGATCGGCAGGTCGACGCCGTGACGCTCTCCCAGCGCGACCGCGGTGCGTGCCGTATTGACCCCTTCTACCACGGCCTGCGTTTTCGCGAGCGCCTGCGCCACCGATTGCCCCTGCCCCAGCGCGACGCCGAGCCCGCGATTGCGTGACAGCGAACCCGTGGCCGTGAGGATGAGATCGCCGAGGCCGGCCAGGCCCGCGAACGTCATCGGTTGCGCACCGAGTGCCACACCGAGCCGTGTGATTTCGGCGAGGCCGCGCGTGATCAATGCCGCGCGCGTGTTGAAGCCAAGCCCGAGTCCCTCGAGGATGCCCGCGGCGAGGGCGATGACGTTCTTCAGCGCCCCACCCAATTCGACACCGATCACGTCGGTGTGTGAGTACACGCGGAAGTGCGGGGTCGAGAACAGACGCTGCGCCCGCTCCGCGACCGCATGATCCGCCGCCGCCGCGACGACGGCAGTCGGCTGGCGCTGATAGACCTCGAGCGCAAACGAGGGGCCCGAGAGCACCGCAATCGGCGTCCCCGCGGGAAACACCTCCACCAACACCGCGGAAGGCCGTTCCAGCTTGTCGGGATCGAGTCCCTTGGACGCGCTGACGATGAGCGGTGTCCGGGTGATGGACCGAGCCACCTGCGTCATGACCGGCCGCACGGCGTGTGAGGGCGCGGCTGACACGATGACCTCCGCGTCCCGCACCACGCTCGCGATGTCCCGCGCGGCGGCGAGTGTTGGCGCCAGCGGCGCTCCCGGCAGAAACAGGTCGTTCATGTGACGCTGATTCACGCTCTCGACGACCTCAGGCTCGCGGGCCCAGAGGGTTACCTGCTCCCCTTTGCGGGCGAGGAGGTCCGCGAGCGCGGTGCCCCACGCTCCGCCGCCGATGACCGCGACTTTCACGCCGGTTTCCCTCGGGTACGGAACCGGCTTTCCGTCCCGGCAACAAGGCGCCCGATGTTGCGCCGGTGCGCGAAGACGATCAACGCGACCAGCCCAACGGCCGCCCAAAATGCATACGGATCGTGCGGCTGGAGCAGCGCGACCGAGAGCGGCACGCTCGCGACGGCGACGATCGAGCTCAACGAGACGTAGCCCGTCAGCCAGAGACACACGATCCACACGGGAATGGCGATGAGCACCGCGACCGGCGCGAGGGTGAGGAACATCCCGGCCGCCGTTGCGACGCCCTTGCCGCCCTTGAAGCTCACGTACGGCGAGAACATGTGGCCCAGCACCGCCGCGCCACCCACGGCCACGGGCAACCAGGCATATGGGGAAGAGCGAGCGAGCAAGACCGGCACAGCGCCCTTGGCGATGTCGAACAGCGCGACGGGAATCGCGTACTTCCAACCGAGGATCCGATAGACGTTGGTGGCGCCGAGGTTTCTTGAGCCGTGCTCGCGCAGGTCGATTCCCCGCCCCAGCTTGCCGGCGATGTAGCTCGTGGGCGTGGCGCCCAGCAGATACGCCGCCAGAATGCCGAGAATGGCGTTCAGCGCCGGCCTCGTTTGCGCCGGAACTTGATCGTCAGCGGCGCTCCCGTGAACTCCCACGCCTCGCGAAAGCCGTTGTGCAAGTAACGCGCGTAGGACTCGGGGATCTCCTCGGGGCGGTTGGCGATGACGGCAAACCGCGGCGGAGCGGTGCCCACCTGCGTCGCGTAGAAGAGCCGGACCGACTCACCCACGGGCTGCGGCGGCTGCTGCCGCGCGAGCAGCCCCTCCAGCACGCGGTTCACTTCGGCGGTTGGGACGCGCTTCTGGCGCTCCTCGGCCACTTTGAGGATCCCATCGAACAACTTGGGGACGCGCTGGCCTGTCTTAGCGGACACGTAGTAGAACGGAATGAACTCGAGGAACGGCGCGCGCGCCTTGATGTCCCGCTCGCCGTCTCTCGCCGTATTGGTCTCTTTCTCGTCGATCAGGTCCCATTTGTTTACCGCGATCATCACTCCGGCGCCCCGATCCCACGCGTCATTGGCGATCTTCAGGTCCTGCACGTGCATGCCGTCCTTCGCGTCGACGACGAGCAAGCACACATCGGCGCGCTCCATCGCGCGACTCGTGCGCAGCGTGGAATAGAACTCGAGGTCTTCCTTCTCCTTGCTGCGCTTGCGCAGGCCGGCCGTGTCGATGAAAACGAGCTTGTGCCCTTCATAGACGAACGGCGTGTCGATCGCATCGCGCGTCGTACCGGGCTCGGGGGCCACAACATGCCGGTCCTGGCCCAGCAGCCGGTTCACGATGCTCGACTTGCCCACGTTGGGCCGCCCTACCACGGCCACCCGGATGGTTGCTTCGTCCTCGTCGCTCTCCCCTCCCCCGGGCAACAGCGACACGAGCTTGTCCAGCAGGTCGCCGCTGTTCTTGCCTACCGCCGCCGAAACCGGAAAGGGATCGCCCAGGCCGAGCTCGTAAAACGACAGTTGCCGGGTTTCATCCGGCAGCAAATCGGCTTTGTTCACAACGAGGAGCACGGGACGCTTGGCGTGCCGGAGATACTGGGCGATCTCGAGGTCCATCGGATGGACCCCCGCGTCGATGTCCACCAGAAACACGAGCACGTCGCTCTCGGCGATTGCCTGCTCTACCTGGCCACGAATGGCGCGGTTCAACGGATCGGTGGCGCCGGGGACCATGCCGCCCGTATCCACCAGCCAGAAGCGGCGCCCGTTCCATTCCGCGGGCGCAAAGTGCCGATCGCGCGTCACGCCGGGCTCCGCATCGACGATCGCGAGGCGCCGGCCGATGATGCGGTTGAACAGCGTCGACTTGCCGACATTGGGGCGGCCGATGATCGCGACTGTGGGGATCTTCATACCGCCGGCACTTCCTCCCCCACCAGCGCATCCGCAAAGTCGTACGACAGCCGCACGGGCATCGGCAGCTGAGCCGCGAGGTCGTGAGCCTCCAGGTCGTCCATGAACAGCAGATCGTCGTTCACCGCCTCCGCGGGCAACAACGCGAAATCGAGATCACGGCGGTCTTGCAGCGCCGCGAGTACGGCCTTCCCAGGCAGCAAGCCGGCGGTCGTCACCGACGGCCCGAACAGGGTGTTCTCGAGCGTCAAGATCTCGAAATGGGCGCCGGTCAACGCGGTGAGATCGGCCGCCACCTGCGGCAGCAGTGGCCCCATAGCTTTCCCGGTCACGATGCCGATCCGCTTGTCGCGCCAGCGCTCGCTCTCCAGCGCCTGACGGGCAGCCTGAATCCGAGTCTGCAGATACCGGACGGCACCGACGCCGTTCTCGCGCTGCTCGAAGTCACCGTACCACTCCGCCGGTGGCAGCGGCATGTCGGCCTGGAGATAGAGGTCGTCGGCCCCGTAGCACCAGGGCACGCCGCGATCGGCCACCGCCCGCGCCGCGAAGTCGTCTACCGTGGCGAGCGCGGCGCGGCATTCGTCGCGCGTCGGTTGACGCACCAGCGCGTGCTTGCTGAACTCCGTCAGCGCCACGGGCACGACCGACACCGAGAGGACGTTCGGACCCAGGCCGTAGAGATCGGTCATCGTGCGCACCAGCTGCGGCCCGTCGTTGACGCCCGGCACCAGTACGACCTGGGTGTGCAACGAGATCCCTCGCTCCACAAACCAGCGGAGCTGAGAAACCACTTCAGGTGCCTCGGGATTGCGGAGCAGCCAGCGACGCACGACCGGGTCGGTGGCGTGCACCGAGACGTACAGCGGCGACAGCCGGTACTCCACGATGCGCTCGAGGTCCCACGGCTTGAGATTGGTCAGCGTGGCGAAATTGCCGTAGCGGAACGACAGGCGATAATCGTCGTCGCGGATGTAGAGCGCCTGCCGCATTCCCTGCGGATTGCCGTCCACGAAGCAGAAGTCGCAGTGGTTGGCGCAGCGCCGGATGCGCGGCGGCTCGAGCATGACACCCATCGGCAACCCTTCGGGCCGCTCGATGTCGTACTCGATCTCCTCTCCGGATGGCAGGCGCGCCCGCAGCACGAACTGGTCGTCCGCACTCATGAACTCCCAGTCGAGAAAGTCCTCAAGGTCCTTGCCATTGACCGTAAGCAGCTCGGTGCCCGGGATGAGTTGCAGGGCGGCTCCCAAGGAATCGGGGGCCACCGCCTGTACGCGAATCACTGCTACCGCCTAGAGGTTCAAGGAGTTTCTGAAGCTAACGGCGCAACTTCAACAGCTAATATCGCTTAGGAGGGACGGTAACGCCAGGCGACGAGCGCCGTTCCGGGAACGTGCAGCTCGATCTCATGTGAACCTTGAGGAGGTAATGGCGGGACTTCAACCGATTGCGTGACTTGGACATTCCCCATTGCGTCGAGGAACTCGAACGTCAGCCGCTGAACCGGGGATGTGCTGTTGGCGGAATTACTCGCAACCCCCGTCAGCGAGTAGCCATTCGCGTCCGCGTCGAACGTGCTAATAGAGATCTCCACCTGGAGGCCGCCGTCGGCCAGATCCTTGTACTTCTGGGCCGAATCCCGCCGGCCACGCAGGTCCCAGCCGGCAGCCAAAAGGCGCAGCGTCGTGCGGTTCAGCGGGTCGATGGCGGCGAGGCGCTGGGCGACCGGGAGCAGTCGAGCCGAATCCCGCAGCGCCAGGTAGCTGTTGCATAGATCCACGAGGGCATCGCGGTCGTATGGCAGCTGCGCGAGGCCACGCTCGATCAGTCTGGCGCCCAGGGCAAAGGCATTCGCCCGCAAAGCACCGCGCCCCGCCTCGAGCAGCGTCCGGGCGTCGGTCCGGCGGCTGGAGGGATAGATCGCTGCGAAGGCGGTGTCCGCCTGCGACAGCCGGCCGCTCTGGTAATACATACTCGCCAGACCGGGGACTGCGTCGGTCGCCTCAGGATACGCCTTCAGATACGACTGGTAGGCCCGTATAACGGGCTCGTATGACGGCTGGGCGGCCGCGCTGTCGTTGGCCACCGCGCTGGCCCTCGCGGCCAACGCCGCGCGACGATCTGCGACCGCTCGTGCCCGTGCACTCGAGTCACGGCTGAACGACTGTTGATCGGCCGGCGCGAGTCGAGCGCCGCGCGCCCGGCGCGACGCGGACGAGGCTTCGACCCGCGCCAGTACAGCCGAGTCCGCGGCGAGCGCGCGCTGCATAGAGTCGCGCGTAAAACGTGTGCGTTGCCACCGCTGCACGATCGTGTCCGACTGGAGGCGCTGGATATTGAGCCGCACGGCCGTTCCCAGCGCGTCCTTCTTCTGCTGCGCAAACGCGGTGTCGTCCCCCGCCGCGGCCGCTGCCAGCGCCAGCCAGACAGAAGCAGAATCGGTCTTATTCTCCGACACATAGATCTGTCCCAGCGCCAACGCCGCCCGCGGGTGCTTCGGACGGAGCGACGCGGCCTGGCGCAGCAAGGTCTTCGCCGAATCGAGCTTGTTCTCCTGCCAGGTGCGAAGGCCGGCTTGCAGCACGTCGGTCCACAGCTGCTCTCGGTACGCATCGATGTCCTGCTGGCACTGCGGGGCCAAGGCGAGCGCGCGCCGGAAGGCGCTGTCGGCGCCGGCGGCGTCTTTCACCTCGACGTAGTAGCGGCCGAGGTAGTACCAGGAGGCGGGATTCTTGTCCTGCTGATCTCCAGTGATCGCACGCGTCAGGACGTCCTGCGCCGCCTGCAGCATGCGCTCGCGCGTGTTGGGCTTGGTCGCCGCACTCTGCAGGTCGATGACGGCGGAATTGATGCGGAAATGGCCCGGCTTGATGTCGCACGGCGGCTGCGGCGGAACCCACGACCGCGCCTGCGCGGCGAGGACAGGCGGCACCGCGACCAGCACCCCGACACAGGCGGCTAAGAGTTTTCGCATCTCAGAGCGGGCGACGGGATTCGAACCCGTGACGTCCAGCTTGGGAAGCTGGCATTCTACCCCTGAATTACGCCCGCGGTCTGGGCGGAATGTGTTTCCACACCCCGCCCTGTGTCAATCGTTATTCCTTGCGATAGCGCCACGCCGCGATGCCGATGCCATTCGGCTTGAGCTCGAACGCATGGCTTTGCGTTGGCTGGAGCGCGGCCACCTGGACGGTATCGGTGGCGACCACCTGGCCCGCCAGGTTCACAAACTCGAATATCAGCTTCAACGGCGGGCTCGCGGTCGTTCGCGTGTTCGTCACGGTCCCTTTTACATCTCTTCCGAGGTCCGTCGAGTCGAACTGGCTGACTGCTACCTCCGCGACCAGTGTCGAGTCGCCAATGCGAAGGTAATGCAGCGTCGAATCGATCTTGCCGTTCTGCTGTTGCGAGAACGCCATGATGCGAATCGAGGTCCGGTTCATCGGATCGACCGCCAGCAGTCGCCGGGACATCGCCAACGCCGTCACCGAGTCGCGCATCCCCAGCGCCGTATTGGCACGATGGATCAACGATTCACGATAGTACGGATTTAGCCGCAGGCTCGCGTCGAGCGCCTGAGCCGCAAGGCTGAACGCCTGGCGCGAGCTGGCGATGTACGCCTTCGCTATCCCGGTGGTGACTGAATCGCAGCGGACGCGAATGCGCGCCGGCGTGAGCGCCGGCCGGGCCGCCCGCGCAGTGCTGCGGCAGCTGCTGCCGGCCGCGGCCGTGTCGGGCTCCTCCGGCACGCTCTGCGCGATCTCGACGCCCGCGCGATACAGCGCGTAGTAGCCCATCGAATCGCCGCGCGCAATAATCTGCTTGTAGATGGCGAACGCGCTGTCCTTGTTGCCACGCTGCATCGCGACGCTGCCCAGTGCCGCCAGCACTTCCGAATCGTTGGGATAGAGGGCGAGATACTCGCGATAGGTCGACTCCGCTTCGGCTAGCTTCTGCACGCTCTGCTGAATGCGGCCGAGGTTGAACAGCACGTCCTTGCGGTCCTGCGCGAACTTGGGATTTGTCCCCGCGATGTTCGCCGCCTTGCGGAAATAGAACAGGGCGGAATCGGTCTGCCCGGTATTGAAGAACAGCGTCGCCATGTACTTGAACCCGGTCGGCTCGTTCGGGAGCATCGCATTGGCGCGCCGGAACGAGGCGATGGCGGAGTCGGTGTTGTTCGCCTGCCATGCCGCGACCCCGGCGTTGAACGTCGGCACCCACACCACGCGGCGCCACGTCGCGATGTCGTCCTTGCAATCCGGTTTCAGCGCCTCGGCGTGTGCGAACGCCGTGTCGGCGCCCTGCGCGTCATTCACGAGGATGTAATAGCGGCCGAGGTAGTACCAGGCAGCAGGATTCTTCTCCTGGTTGCCGCTCGTCAACGCCTGCGTCAAGACCCGCTGCGCGTCGCGCAAATCCTTGGCCTTCTGATCCTCAAACCGCGTGTTGCTCGCGCTCTGCAAATACAGCAGACCGCTGTTGACGAGATAATGGGCGGGCTTGATGTCGCATTTGGCCGCCGCCCATTTCGGGGACTGCGCCAGCAGCGGCGCAGCAACCAACATCAGCACCGCCATATTCCGAACCGTTCGCACGTTCACTCCTTAGCTTTCGCGATAAGAGCCTCGGCGTCGCGCTCCACCGCGCGCGCCACGTCGATGGGCGGCCGGCCCAACGCCTTCGCCGCCGCCAGCACGTCGTCATACTCCGGTTTCACCCGTTTGCTGCCGCCATCCAATACCTTGACGCGGACCGCGACGCCGTCGAGCCGCACCGTCAGCTGATGACGCGGCAGCGTGGCACGCTCCGCGCGCCAGCGCCGCACACCGGCCGTCGTGCTGTGACGAAACAGCTCGGCCGTCACTGCATCGGCGAGCGCCTCCGGGGCCATGACCTCGACCCGGAAGCCCTGGCGCCCCTTTTTCATCTGCACCGGCCACGTCTGCACGTCGAGCGCACCAGCGGCGACCAGCGCCTGCCGCAGCGGTTCCACGTATTCGGGACTCATGTCATCCACGTCGGTCGCGAGCAGCACCACCCTGCCCGCCTCCGCCGCCGCCTCCGCCACCAGAATCCGCAACGCGTTCGGATAGTCCTTCGGGTCGCGCTGACCCGCTCCCCACCCGCTGCCGACCATCCGCCACCGCTCGGGAGGCGCACCGGCGGACAGTACCCGCAACAGGGTCGCGCCCGTTGGCGTCGTGGCTTCGCCGTCCACAGGACCGTCCCCCGCGATCTCGAACCCCTCGAGCAGAATCGCCGTCGCGGGCGCCGGCACGGGCAGCCGTCCGTGCGCCGCCTCGATCCATCCCCGCCCGACTGCTATGGGCAAATGATGCACGGCCTCGACGCCCAGTCGCTCGAACCCCTCGATCGCACCCACGATGTCGAGGACGGTATCAACGGCCCCGACTTCGTGGAGATGCACCTTCTCAGGCGCGACGCCATGCACGCGCCCCTCCGCCTCGCCCAACAGCCGGAAGGCGCGGAGGGCGCGCTCTTTCACCCAGTCGGATACCTGCGCCGCTTCCACCAGTCGTAGCAACTCGCCGACGTGGCGTCCATGCGGCTGCGGAGGAATCGCAAACTCGACCAGTTTACATGTGATTCCGGCTCGGCGGACGTCCCGAACCGTAACGCGCACATCCCCTACCCCCAGCCGTCCAGGTAGCTCCTCGAGCCACTCGACCGGCAGGCCGAGGGAAAGGAGAGCGGCGAGCGTCATATCGCCGCTGATGCCGGCAGCTGGATCCAGGATGGCGATGCGCATGGGGCGAAGTACAGGAATATAAACGGCTTAGGCTCTGTAGAGCCACCCGGCCCCTGTGTTGAACAGGACGATGCGCTGCTCGGGATGCAGCACGCCTCGGTTCTTGAGCGCGACGGCGCCTGACAAGGCCGCTCCGCCTTCCGGCGATGCGTCGATCCCTTCAGCGACCTGCAGCTCGTGCGCGGCCGCCGCCAGCGCTTCGTCGCTCACCGCGACGGCGCCGCCCCCGCTCTCGCGCAGCGCCCGCAGCATGAGCCGGTCACCCAGCGGGGAAGGCACGCGCAAACCGGCCGCCACCGTCTTGGGATCGGGCCACGGCGTGCACCGCTCGGCGCCCGATTCGAAAGCCTGCACGACCGGGGCGCAGCCGCTCGCTTGCACCGTGTACATCCGGGGCAGCGGCCCGCGCAGCCAGCCGCTTTGGCGCAGCTCCTGGAACGCCTTCCACATGCCGATCAAGCCCGTCCCACCGCCCGTCGGATAGACGATCGCGTCCGGCAGAGTCCACCCCAGTTGCTCGGCCAACTCGAGACCGAGCGTCTTCTTCCCTTCGATCCGATATGGCTCTCGCAGCGTGGACACGTCGACCGCACCGGTATTGTCGGCGTGCAGCCGGGCGGCGATGCCGCAATCACCGATGTGCCCATCCAGCAGCATCAGGTCCCCGCCAAACGCGCGGATCTGATCCAGGATGGGGCGCGGCGTCGTGGCGGGCGCGTACACCCGTGCCGACGCACCCGCGCGCGTTGCGTACGCCGCAAGCGCGATCCCCGCATTGCCGGCGGTCGGCACCACGAACTCTTTCGCGCCTGCCAGCACCGCGCGCGTGACGGCAACCGCCAATCCGCGCGCTTTAAACGATCCCGTGGGATTGGTGCTTTCGTCCTTGACCCAGAGCTGGTCGAAGCCTTGGCGTGCTGCGACGCGCTCGACTTTGAGCAGCGGCGTGCCGCCCTCGCCCAGCGTGACGGGATGCTCGCCCTCGGCGAGTGGCAGCCAGCCATCGTAGCGCCACATGGTCCAGCGTTGCCGCCCCAACTGATTTTTTAGCTCGGGAGACGGCAGCGCGGCGTAGCGCACCAGATAGGGCGATCCGCAGACGTCGCAAACGGCCGGGAAGCCGTCGGCATTACGGGTGCGAACGGGATCGCACGCCGAACACTCCAGCGTCCAGTTAACGGTCACGCGCGCTGATGCAGCCGGTCGAGGATGCGGTCCGCCAGCTTGTTGGAGAACCCCGGCAGAGCGGCGATCTCGGCCGGTGTCGCAGTGCGCACCCCGGCGAGTGAGCCGAAGCGCTCCAGCAACAGCCGGCGGCGCGCCGGCCCGACGCCGGGGATACGCAGCAGCTCCGATGTGATCGTGCGCTGCGCGCGACGCTTGCGGCTGTAGGTGACCGCAAAGCGGTGGGCTTCGTCCCGCGCGCGCTGCAGCAACTTGAGTGACGGGCTACGCCGCGACAGCCGCAGCGGTTCGCCGGAGCCCGGCAGGAAGACCTCTTCCTCCCGTTTCGCGAGGCTTACGATGGGGAGCCGCTCCTGTCCCTGCGCACGCGCCGCTGCGACTGCGGCAGCCAGCTGGCCTTTGCCTCCATCGATCACGATCAAGTCCGGAATCTGTTTGTTCTCCGCAATCCGGCGGGTCAGAAACCGCGTCACCACTTCCTGCATTGCCGCGAAATCGTCGATTCCTTCTACACCCTTGATCCGGTAGCGGCGGTACTCCGCTTTGCGAGGCCTGCCGCCCTCGAACCAGACCAGGGAGCCCACGGTGTCGCGGCCTTGATTGGTGGAGATGTCGATGCACACCATCGCCCGCGGCACGACCGGCAATCCAAGATCGCGGCCCAGCGCGAAGACGGGATCGGCGGCCCGCTCGTCGATATCGAACGTTTCGATCTTGAAGCTGTCGAGCAAGTGGCGCGCGTTCTGATCCGCCAGCTCGACGAGCTTGGCTGCCGAGCCGCGCTGCGGGACGACGAACTCGACCCCGGGCGCCAACTCGCGCAGCGCATCGAGATCGGCCGGGGCGAACGGCAGCACCACCCGCTGGGCGCGCTGCTCGAGCGGCAGATAGTAGCCCACGAGGAACGTGCGCAGCACCTCACCCTCCGGGGCGTGCTCGACATGCTCCAGGAACCGGTGCTCGCGCGCCACGAGCCTGCCGTCTCGAATGCGGAGGATCACACCGGCCGCGTCGTCGCCGTCGCGCGCCAGGCTGATCGCATCGGCGTCACCACCGCCGACGACTTCCACCGTCTGTGGCTGCTCGAGCTGGTCCAACCATTTCAACGCATCGCGCAGCTGCGCGGCACGCTCGTAGTCCTGGGCGTTGCTCGCCTCCTGCATCCGCTCCCGCAGCCGTGCCCGGACGTCGAGCGTCTTTCCCGAGAGAAAGAGCAGCACGTCGTCGATCATCCGCCGGTAGTCTGCCGCGCTTTGATAGCCGACACACGGCGCCTTGCAGCGCTCGATGTGAAAATCGAGGCAGGGCCGGTCCGGCGCCTCTTCCGGCAGATGCCAGGAACAGGATCGCACCGTGAAGATGCGACGCACGATCTTGAGCGTCTGTCGCAGCGTCGCGACGTCGGTGTAGGGACCGAAGTAGCGCGCGCCCGGGATCGTGACCCGCCGCACGACCAGCACGCGCGGAAACGGCTCGGCCAGCGTCACGGCGATTTGGGGATAGCTCTTGTCGTCGCGCAGCCGGATGTTGAACTTCGGCTGGTTTTCCTTGATGAGCGTGTTCTCGAGCAGCAGCGCCTGCGCCTCGCTGGGGACGATGATCGTCTCGAGGTCCGCGATCTGCTCGCGCAAAAACTCTCGCTCGGTGCTCCCCTGTTCCTCGGCGAAGTAGGCGGGCACGCGCGAGCGCAGGTTGGCCGCCTTTCCCACGTACAAAACCTCCCCGGCGGCGTCTTTCCAGATGTAGACGCCGGGGCGAGCGGGAAGTGCCGCTAGTTGGCGGGCGAGCCGGTCAGAGATTGCCATGCGCGTATCGCGTCGGGGTGGCGGAACGCCAAAGTGAGCGCCCCGTAAGCCACCCCAAAGATACCCAGCACGGCAATGCCTCGAGGGACAGGACGCCACCCGGCGGCCAGCTGGGCCATGCCGATGCCGAGCAGGAGAGCGATCAGTGCCGCGGCCACCACGAGCCCGACAATCTGCCAGTCGGAGCGCTGCAGGATCGTGCCGATGCGCCGGTCAAGGTCATAGAGGTGGAGCACGGTATTGAGCGTGCCGCCGATCGACGAGCCGAGCGCGATGCCCGCCGGGCCGAAGCGCCGCATGAAGAACCACGACAGGAATCCGGAAATGACGAGCGAGGTAATCGCGATCCGAACCGGCGTGCGCGTGTCCCGCATGGCATAGAACCCGGACGCAAACAGCTTCACGGTCGATTGGCCCAGCAGCCCGATCCCGTAGGCGGCCAGTACACCGCCTACGAGGACCGTGTCGTCGGCATCGAAGCGGCCCGTTTGGAACAATGCGCCCACGATCTGGGGACCGAACGCCGCGAACGCAAACGCGGACGGCAGGACGAAGAAGGCGATGCGGCGAAAGCCCAGCGCGATCCGCGCGCGGAGTTGCTCGTTCGCGGTTTCGGAGATCGCGTCCCGGGCGAGATCGGGGAGTGCCACGGCGGTGACGGCGACGCCGAACAGGCTGATCGGAAGTACCTGGACGAGCTGTGCGTATCCGAGACTCGCGAGCCCACCTGTGCCCGTGAACGAGCCGAGAAACGTGTCGACGAGGCCGGAAAGCTGGGCGACGCCTGCGCCAACAACGAGGGGCAGCCAGGCGACGATCACGTGACGCACACCTTCGGGAGCGAGGCTGAGGCGGAGCGGAATGCCGCCCAACAGGCGCCAGCACGTTGGCAGCTGGATGGCGATCTGCAGCAGACTACCGGCGACCGTGCCCCAGGCGAGTGCGAGCGACAGTCCGTACAGCCCCTCCCCTTTTAGCCACGCGGCCGCGCCCACCATCGCCGCGATCCCGGCGATGTTCCACAGCGCCGGCGCCGCATACGGAAGAAAGAATCGGCGGTGAGTGTTGAGGATGCCGAGGCACCACGCCGAGACGACCATGAGACCGGTCATCGGGAACAGGATGCGCACGAGGACGGTCGTCAGCTCGCGCCGTGGCCCGTCGAAGCCCTGGGCTACCGCGGCGGTGATCGCAGGCGCAAAGACGATGCCCATCACGGCCAGGATGCCGCTCGCCAGCAGCAGCAGCCCGAGGATTGCACCGGCGAGCGCCCGGGCCGACGGCTTGTTCTTTTCGTTCAGGCCGGCATAAACCGGAATGAACGAGGCCGACAACGTGCCTTCACCAAGCAGGTTGCGGAGGGCGTTGGGGATGCGCAGCGCGGCCCGGAAGGCATCGGCCGCGGCGCCGTTGCCGAAGTAATGCGCAAAAACTCTTTCTCGGATGTAGCCGAGAACCCGCGTTACGAGAATCCCGGCTGCTACCCGCCCTGCGCCCTTCAAGACGTCGGTTTCTTGCGGCGGGGGTCTTCCAGCAGGCGCTGCATGAATTGCAGCTCTTCCCGCATCCCGGCGACCGAGCGGCTCAGGTCCTCGATCTCGGTCTCGAGCACCTCCACCTTGCGCTGCACGTCGCGCAGCTCAGGCGTCGGGCTGCCATCGTCGGTGCGGCTTTCCATGCGCCGGGCCACCGATTTGCCGAGCGGCGAATCGACCAGAATCGCTGCAACCGGGATCAGCAGCGCGACGACGAGAATTATGGCGAGGACCCACATGAATCGGATTCTATAAACCCGCGGCCCAGCGCGCCACCTCGGCGGCGATTTCGTCCAGCACTCCCGCACCGTAGCGCGCCAGAAACGAGCCGATGGTCAGCACGCGCTCCTGCGGCTGCCCCGTTGGCAGGAGCGCCGCGCGGGCCCGCGCGAGCTGCCCGGCCGCGGTCGACTGGGTGCGCTTGAGGCTCGCGACCAGTTTCTTCTCGATCTCGTGCGTCCCCGCGAGCGCCGCGTTCCGCGCCGACTGGACCGTGCGCTCCAATGTCGGATCGACGTGCTGGACCGCGTTGCCGATGGCGGCGTAGCGTGCCTCGAGGTCGGCACGCAACGCCGCGAGTCCCCCCGCGAGATCGGGCGGCAGATCCGCGCGCGCCAGTCGTGCCTCCAGCGCGCCGGGCGGCCCGGTGAAGTCCTCCGGGCGGAGATCGTACTTGGCCAGCACCTTCTCGATGCGCGATTCGATGATCAGACCGGACCAGCGGGGAATGTGCGCCTGCGGCATGACGCCGAGCCGGGAGAACAGCGGCGCCGATTCCGGCAGATACTCCATCTCCCCAGGACCGCCGACATAGGCGACCGTGGGAAACAGCGCCGCTTCGATCACCGGTCGCAGCAGCACGTTGGGCGAGAGCCGCTCGGGCGTTTCGGCGGCGATGCTTTCCAGCTGCGCGCGGGTGAATCGCTCGCTGCTGCGCCGCGTCACAAAGCTGCCGCCGTCCTGGCGCAGCCGGTCGCGTCCGAGCCGCCCTTCGACCAGTACCGGCGTCAGTCCATCATCCAGAACCTCGTCGAGGCCGCGCAGCAGCCAGGGCGCCGCTGCGCGCTTGGCACTGCGGTCATACGCGCGAAAGACCGCCAGCCCGCGGCTCGCCAGCGTGGCGCTGATCGCTTGTGCGGCGGCATCGGCCAGGTTGTTGTCGGATCGATACGACTGCTGCAGCCAGGCGAGCATGGCGGGCTTGAATTCGGTTTCGGGCAACGCGGCGTTCAACCGGTCGAGCGCCGCTCCGATCTCGGCGCCGCACGGCTCGCGAAACAGCGGCAGCTGCGGCGCTTCGTGCGGGCGCTCGCGCAACGCGATCTTCACCGGTTCGCCGTCCGCACCGAGAACCCAGGCGTGATTCGCCTCGGCGAAGTCATGATCGTCGCCGGCCACCCAGAACACCGGCACCACCGGGACGCCACGCTCGCGCTCGAGCCGTTGCGCCAGTGCGATCGCCGACAGCGCTTTGTGGAACGTGTACAGCGGGCCCGTGAACAGCCCCGGCTGCTGGCCCGTCGTCACGGCCAGGACCTCGCCGGCAGCCAACCGGTCGCGACCTGGGCCCGGCAGGATGGCGGCGAGGACGTCGCCGGAAACGCGCCGCGGCCTGCCCGCTGGAATCTTCCCGGCGGCCTTGGGCAATGGCGTGGACAGGATGCGCGCGATCATGTCCGGGCGCCCACCAGAATCACGCGCGGTGCGTTGGGACCTGGGGCGCCCGCGTCATAGTCCCCGAACCGCGCCACCACGCGCAACCCGGCGTCGACAAGCAAGGCCTCCAGGTCGTTCGCGCCGTACAGACGCACGCGTTCCTGGAAGGAGCGCGCTCGGCCTCGCAGCTCGATCTCCTTGATCACGAAGCGGCCGTCGGGATCAATGCGCCGGCTGACGCGCGGCCCGCTGCGGCGTTCGCTACTGCCGGACCGACCCTTGGCCTGCTCGCTGAGCTGGACGGTACGCCGTACCTGCTCCGCGTTGAGATAATCGAGGACGAAGTGGCCTCCCGGGACAAGCGCCGCGGCGACCTGCCGGATCACGAGTCGATGCTCGTCGTCATCGAGAAAGTACCCGAAGGATGTGAACAGATTGACCGCGAGCGCAAAACTGCCGTCGCGGAACGGCAGCGCCCGCATGTCCCCGCGCACCAGCCTCGCGCGGGTGCGCTCGCGCGCGCGCCGCAGCATGGCGCGCGACAGATCGAAGCCGACGACATGAGCCCCCCCCCCACCACCCAGGCGTTCCAGCTCCGCCGCGTGGCGTCCCGGCCCGCAGGCGAGATCCAAGATGCGATCACCAGGCCCCCACGAGGCGACGCTCTGAATCAGGGCCACGGCGCGACGTGCATCCTCATCATCGCGGTGGGGATAGAGGGCATGATACTCCTCGCCGAACCACTGCTCGAACCAGTCGGTCATTCGACGAAGACGTCCGCTGTGAACGTGAAGACTTGCGTATCCGGTTCCCGCCAGCTCCCGGCCGCCAGCCCCGCCTTGTGGCAGGCGGCGTTCAGAAACGCTTCGGGGCCGAGTCCCTGTTCGGTGGCGACCTGCGGCAGCAGCACCGCCTGGGCGCGGCCGCGCCGCACCAGCACGCCGTCCCGGCCGATGACGAGACGACACAGGTCCACCGTCGTCACGCGCATCGGCGGGTTGAGCACGGAGATCTCGATCCGCAGCGCGGAGAGCTCGTCCAGCTGAACGGGAGGAAAGCGCGGATCGGAACGGGCGGCTGAGACGGCGACCTGGCGAATGACCTCACCCAGCGGCCGGTCGTTCATCACGTGTCCAATGCAGCCGCGCAGGTCGCCCCCTTGCAACTCTTCCAGCGTCACGAACGCGCCGCGCCGCAATGCCGCACCGGGGACGTCGGGCAACTCCGGGAGCGTACGACCATAGAGCGCCGCTTCAATGGCGCCGCGCGCCAGCGTGAGCAGTGCCGCGCGGTCGGCCGCCGAAAGGTCAGGATCCGCGATGGTACTTCTCGCCGCGCCGGATCGTGAACGCGCGGTACAGCTGCTCGTACACGACGACGCGCGCCAATTCATGCGGGAGCGTCAGTGGGCCGAGACTCCAGCTCTGCTCGGCACGCGTGATGATGTTCTCGGGCAACCCATCGGCATCGCCGATCACAAACGTGACGTCGCGGCCCTCCCTTTCCCAGCGTCCGGTCAGGTCGGCGAGCTGCTCAGACGACCATGCCTCTCCGGTCCGCGCCAGCGCGATGACACGCGAATCCTCCGGGATCCGCGGCTCCTTCACTTCACGCTCTTCGATCTTGGCGTAGTGCCGGATCCGGCTCAGATAGTCGTCACAGGCCGCCCGAAGCGCCGCGCTCTTCATGCGGCTGCCCCCAAGGGCCACGACGCGATAGTGCATCAGGCATACATGCCGCGCAGCCGGTGCATGGCTGCCACCCGGTCCACGGCGACGATGTACGACGCGATGCGGTTGGCGACCTTGTGCTTCGCCGCCATCGCCATCACCTCGCCGAACGAGCGGACCAGAATCGCCTCCAGCCGCCGGTTGACGGTGTCCTCATCCCAGAAATAGCCGCCGCGGTCCTGCACCCACTCGAAATAGCTCACCGTCACGCCGCCGGCGTTGGCCAGGATGTCGGGAATCACGAACACTCCCTTGTCCTCGAGAATCTTGTCGGCAGCCGCGCTGGTGGGACCATTGGCGCCTTCGCAGATGATCCTGGCTTTGATGTGGGGGGCGTTCTTGCGGGTAATGACATTCTCGGTTGCGGCGGGGATCAACACGTCGCAGTCGACGGTCAAGACCTGGTCGTGCGTGATCGTTTCGGCCTTGGTGTAACCGGCGAGCTGACGGTGTTCCTTCACCCACTTGATCAGGTCCTGCACGTCCAAGCCCCTGGGGTTGAGGAGCGCGGTCGATTTGTCCGAGACGGCGACGATGACGGCCCCCTCTTTGGCCATGAGGTCCGCGGCCACGGAGCCCACGTTGCCGAAGCCCTGCACCGCGACGCGCGTGCCCTTGAGGCTCATGCCCAACTTCGCCAGCGCCTCCCGCGTCACGATCATGCAGCCCCGGCCGGTTGCCTCGCGCCGGCCCAGCGATCCACCCATCTCCACCGGCTTTCCCGTCACGACCGCGGTCACCGTGTGGCGCTTGTGCATCGAATAGGTATCCATGATCCACGCCATCACGCGCTCATTGGTGTTCACGTCGGGCGCGGGCACGTCGGAGTCGGGGCCCAGGATTTCGATGATGCTGGAGGTGTAGCGTCGCGTCACCTTTTCCAGCTCCGCCATCGACATCGTGGCCGGATCGCAGACGACGCCGCCTTTGGACCCGCCGAACGGGATGTTCACGAGCGCGCACTTCCACGTCATCCACGCCGCCAGCGCCTTGACCTCTTCCAGCGTCACGTTGAGATCGAAACGGATGCCGCCCTTGGCGGGGCCACGGGACGTGTTGTAGAGGACGCGGTAGCCGGTGTAGACCTCGACCTCGCCCGAGTCGCGCAGGATGGGGACGGAGACGATGATCTGTTTTTCGGGATTGCGGAGCACCTTGTACAAGCCGCGGTCGAGATTCAACAGCTTCGCGGCGTGGTCAAAGCGCTCCATCATCGCCTCGAAGGGATTCTCCTCGGCGAGAAACGTCTGCTTGTCGGGACGGATAATCGCAGGTTCGCTCATACCACGCTTGTCAGTACCCCTTCCAGGACTCGCTCGACCGCGTCGCCGTTCAATTCCCAGCGCAGCGCAAGCTGAGCGACGAGCGGTTCCGGAGCATCAGCGGGCCAGCGGCTGCGCAGCTTCACCGCATCCTTTTCAGTCACTACAACATAATCGGCGTCTTTTGCGGCCCGCGCGAGCCGGGCCACGTCGCCCGGCGGATAGGCGTGATGATCTTGATACGCCGAGAGTTGCACGGTCGCACCGAAGGCGCGCACTTGCGCCGCGAAGCTGACGGGATCGGCGATCCCCGCGGCCACGAGGACGCGCCGCTTCGCGAGGGCCGACAGCTCTACGCGCCGCCCCGACCGGAGCCCTACCAGACTATCGAGAGCGAGATGCACGCTCGCCACCACAGCGTCTGGCCACCGTGCGGCGATGCGTCCCGCGAGCGCACGCGCTTCGGCCACCGCGGCGCGGCGGCGCGTGACGACGATGACGTCGGCCCGCCCCAACGCGCTCCAATCTTCGCGCCAGGGACCGGCCGGCAGCGGCCACGCGACGTGGCGCGGCGGCGAGCTCTCGGTGCTCACGACGGCAACATTGACATCGCGGCCGACATTGAGCCGTTGGTAGGCGTCATCGAGCACGAGGACCCGCGCGCCTTTCGCCTGCGCCGTTTCGGCGCCCTTCAAACGGTCGGGCTCGGGCACCACGATCGCATCCGGCACCAGCCGTTGATGCACGGCCTGTTCGTCACCGCGATACCCTCGCAACAAAATTCCCGGCTTCACCCCGCGGCGGGCGAAGAACGCCGCCGTCCATGCCGCGAGCGGCGTCTTCCCCGCCCCGCCGACGGCCAGATTGCCGATCGCGATTGCCGGCAATGGCAGCGCCCGCTGGCGGAGCCACCCGCGCGCGTAGGCCTTCGCCCGCGCACTCATGATCGTGCGATACAGAAACGCGACGGGAAGCAGCGCACCGCGCGCCGCTCGCGCCGGCACCGCGTTGCTCCACCACAGCCACTGGGCGACCCGTTGCGCGCTCACCCGGTTCCCATGACCTCCCGCAGACTTCGCGTGACGAGATCCATGCCGCGCCGCAATCCATCCTTGCCCGCTGCGATCTCGATCGGCGGCGCGTATCTGACCTCGATGATAGCGAAGGGTTTGGGAATGCACATGCGATCCCAGGAACCGAGGTACCACGCCGAGGCGACTCGCGCGCCGACGGCCACAATCGGCACGCCGGCATGCTGCGCGGCGGCGATCGCGCCCGGTTGTACGCGCTCCGCGGGGCCGCGCGGCCCGTCGGGTGTGATCGCCACTTCGGCGCCGCCTTCCAGCGCCCGCACGACTCCCAGCAGCCCGACCTCGCCTCCGCGCCGCGTGGATCCACGCACCGAGCGGTAGCCCCAGCGCTCGCCCAGGTCGGCGAGATAGCCGCCATCGCGGTGGCGGGAGATCAGCATCACGACGTCCTCGTCCCGATGCCGGTACAGCAGCGGCAGAATGCGGCTGTGCCAGAGGACGAATACGAACGGGCGCCGCGACTCGCGCAACGCCCGTACGTAGTCGGAGCCCGTCACGCGGTAGCGCCACGTCGCGGCCAGGGCTCGGACCAGCGACGAGCCGATCCGCGTCGCGATCGGCTCGGCCCAGCGCAGCTTCATCGGATCAGTCCCGCCGCGAGCTCGGCAACGCGCTCCGCCGCGCCCGGCGCGCCGAGGCGATCGCGCACCAATTGCAACCCTTCGCGCTGGCGCCGGGTTGCGGGATTGGCGGCATCGAGCAACGGCAGCACGCCATCGGCGAGCGTTTCCGCCGTCGCGCGGCGCTGCAGAAACTCGGGCGCCACCTCGTACCCGGCGACGAGATTCACGAGACCTACCCACGGCACGCGGAGCACGCGGAACGCGATGAACGACGAGATCGGATGGACCCGATACGTGATGACCATCGGCACGTCGGCGATCGCCGCCTCGAGCGTGGTGGTGCCGGACTTGCAGATCCCCGCGTCGGCGGCGGCAAACACGAGCAGCGGATCGCCCTGATGCACCCTGATCGCGCCGGGGTCGGGATACTCCGCGCCCGACGTGCCCGCGACGATGATCTGCAGATCGGGGCGCGCGGCGGCGACACGCGCCGCCGCCTCGCGAAACATCACCCAATGCCGCTTCACTTCCTGCGCGCGGCTGCCCGGAAACAGACCGAGTGTCTGGCGGTCGGGGTCGAGCCCCAGGGCGCGGCGCGCGTCTATCCGCGACGGCGGGGCCGGCCGGTCCTTGAGCGGATGTCCGACGAACGTCGCGGCCACGCCGCGCTCGCGAAAAAACGCTTCCTCGAACGGCAGAATGACGGCGAGCCGATTCACGGTGGCGAGCTTGCGCACGCGCTTCGGGCCCCAGGCCCACATCTGCGGGGCGATGTAGTACAGGACGGGAATGCCGGCGGCAGCGGCGGCGGCGGCCGCGCGCAGATGATAGCCGGGATAGTCTACGAGTATCACGAGGTCGTAGCGTTTCGCTTGAAACGCCTTCTTGACTCTCCCCAGCAACCGGACGTGGGCGGGAATCTTGGCTATGGCCTCGACGAACCCGACGACCGAGAACGCTTCCATGCGGTCGAGCACGCGCGCGCCGGCGCGCTCCAACAGCGGTCCGCCGAGCGCTTCCAGCTCCAATCCGGGCAACCGGCGGCGTAGCGCCGTCACCACCGCCGCGGCGTGGGCATCAGCGGACGGCTCGCCCGCCGAGATGTAGATCCGCGTCACGGCCGCGCGGCGGCGAGCGGCGAGGCGCTGATGGCGTCGGCGACGCGATAGGCGAGTGCCAGCGCCTGCAACCCGGCCGCGCCCGTCACGACGACGTCGCCGTCGCCGCGCACCGCGCGCAGAAAACTCTCCAGCTCGAGCTGCAGCGGCTCCGCTTCGGGCGCATCGAGCCGCACGTGCTCCACGATCTCTTCGATCCTCGTGGCGCCGAATCCCTGCCATCCCGATTTCAGGCGGTAGAAGTGGCCGTTCCCCTGCGCCAGGTCGAGCGAGAAGTATCCCGTCGGCTGGAAGATGCGCAGTTTGCGCGTGCGCTCCCGCGACACGCGGCTCGCGGTAATGATCGCCACGGCGCCATTCGCGAATTCGACGCGGGCATTGGCGATGTCGACGTGCGGCGTGAGAATCGGGACGCCGGTCGCCCGGACCTCGCCCACCTCCGAGCGGACCAGCTCGAGGATCAGGTCGAGATCGTGAATCATGAGATCGAGGATCACCGCGACGTCGGTGCCGCGGGGTTGGAACGGCGCCAACCGCTCGGTTTGCAGGAACCGCGGCTCGTCGAGGTAGGGCGCCGCGGCCCGCACCGCCCGATTGAATCGCTCCACGTGACCGACCTGCAGGCACACGCCGCGCTCCCGCGCCGCGTGCACCAGCTGCTCGGCACCGGGCAACGTGTCGGCCAGCGGCTTCTCGATGAGCGCGTGGATGCCCCGCTCCAGCACGGGCAGCCCGACCTCGACGTGCGCCGGCGTGGGGACGACGACGGTGGCCGCGTCGACACGATCGAGCAGCGCCTCGAGCGAGGGGAACGCGGTCGTTTCGAGCTCTTGGGCGACTTGCGCGGCGCGGGTCGGGTTGTGGTCGTAGAAGCCCACGAGATCCGCGCCGTCGATCTTCTTCAGGAGGCGGATATGATGGAACCCGAGCACGCCCGCCCCGACCACACCCACTCGGACGGACCGCGGGCGCTGCGTCACACCATCACCCCGCGCTGCGACGCCTCGATGAACCGCAGGAACGTCTCCACCTCGGCGATCTGCGGCAGCTCGACCCGCGCGCGCGCGATCCCCTGGCTGACCGTGAGATCCGAGTTGAACACCAGGCGGTACGCGCGCTTCACCGCCAACTTCACCTCCGGCGAAAAGCCCGCGCGCTGCAGCCCCACGGAATTGAGCCCATAGAGATGCACGGGGTTGCCGGCCGCCTTCGTGTAGGGCGGCACATCCTGATTCACGCGCGACGCGCCGCCGACGAACGCGTAGGTGCCGATCCGCACGAATTGATGGATCGGCACGAGGCCGCTGATGATCGCGCGGTCGTCCACCGTCACGTGCCCCGCCATCTGCACGCCGTTCGCCATGATCACGTCGTTGCCGACGACGCAGTCATGCGCGATATGCACGTACGTCATGAGAAAGCAACGCGCGCCGACGGTCGTCCTGCCGGTGGCGGTGCTGCCGCGGTTGATCGTGCAGTACTCGCGGATGATCGTGCCGCTGCCGATTTCGACCCACGTCTCTTCGCCCTTGTACTTGAGGTCCTGCGGGTCATTCCCGATGATGGTACCGTACCCGATCTTCACGCCCTCGGCGACCCGGGTATTGCGCTCGATCACGGCATGCGCGGCGATGCTGCAGCGTTCCCCCACCGTCACGCGCGGCCCGATGACGCAGTACGGGCCGACCGACACATCGGCGCCGAGCTCGGCGGTCGGATCGATCAGTGCGGTTCGATGAATCACTTATCGACCACCATCGCCATCATTTCCGCTTCCGCGACGACCTGGCCGTCCACATAGCCCACGCCCTTCATGCGGCATGTCTTGCCGCGGAATTGAATCATGTCGAGCTCAAAGCGGATCTGGTCCCCTGGGACCACCGGCCGCCGGAATTTCACGTGATCGAGCGACATGAAGTAGACCACCTTGTTCGCCGAATCCTGACCCTCGAAGTGGCTCATCAATAACATGCCGCCGGTCTGCGCCATCGCTTCGATAATCAGCACGCCCGGCATGATGGGATGACCCGGGAAGTGCCCCTGAAAGAAGGGCTCGTTGATCGTGACGTTCTTGATGCCCACGATCCGTTTCTGTCCCTCCACCTCGATGATCCGGTCCACGAGCAGGAACGGATAGCGGTGTGGCAGGTAGTCCATGATCTTCGCGATGTCCATCGCGGGCATTCCGATGCGCCTCCCTGCGCGAGCCAGCGCCCGGGCCAGGGCGATATTGCCGCCGTGGCTGGGCCGCGTCGCCACGACATGAGCCTGAATCCGGGCGCCGGTCAGCGCCAGGTCCCCCACGATGTCCGCCGCCTTGTGCCGCACGAACTCGTCCGGCCAGCGCAGCTTCCCGCCGTGCACTACGCCGCGATCGTCGAGCACGATCGCGTTGGTCTCCGATGCTCCTTTGATCAAGCCGCGGGCCTGCAGCTCCGCCACCTCGTGCGTAAACCCGAACGTGCGCGCCGGGGCGAGCTCCAGCGCGAAACTCTCCGGTGTCACTTCGTACGTCCCCGCCTGCCGCCCGATCAACGGATGCGGCCATTCGATCGACACCGTCAGCCGGAACGTCTTGGACGGCGCGACGATGTAGCTCGCGTCCTTGTCGGTGACAGTGAACGGCGCCTGCACCGTCAACACCGCCGCCTCACCCCCAACGGACGCAGGCTCCGCTTTGGTCAGCGCGTCGAAGTACGGTTGTACGCTGCCGTCGAGGATCGGTGGCTCGGGCCCGGTGAGCTCGATCGTCAGATCGTCGATCAGATGCGCGGCGACCGCGGCCAGCACATGCTCGACGGTGTGGATCGTCGCCTCGCCGTGGCCGATCGCGGTGCGGCGCTCGACGGCCTCGACTTCGGTCAGCCGCGCCGGCACCTCGGGCGTGCCCGCGAGATCGGTGCGCCGGAAGACGATCCCCTGCCCGGCCGGTGCGGGAAGAAATGTCGCTTCCGTCGCCGCGCCGGTATGCAGGCCCGTCCCGCGCAGTGCCGCGGGGCGCGTGACCGACCGCCTAGCGCTCGGTGACGGCAGGAGGCGCCTCAGCTTTGGGTTGCACGAGCCGCTCGAGGTCGTCCACGATCTTCGCGAGCCGGTAGAGGGCGAGCTGCCCGCGCAGATACTCGCGGTGCGGGCGGGCCAGCGTGCCGAAATACGTCCCCTCGGCGGGAATGTCGGCGATGGTCCCCGACTGGACGAGCAGCCGCGCGCCGCGCCCGATGGTGAGATGATCCGAGATGCCCGACTGTCCGCCGATGATCACGTCGTCCTCCACCTGCACGCTGCCCGCGATCCCCGCCTGCGCCATGATGAGGCAGCGCGCGCCGATGCGCACGTTATGGCCGATGTGGACGAGGTTGTCGATCTTCGTGCCCGACCCGATGACGGTGTCGTCCACGCTGCCGCGGTCGACGCACGTGTTCGCTCCGATCTCGATGTCGTCCCCGATGAGGCACCGCCCCACGTGCGGGATCTTGCGGTGCGCTTCACCACCCGTGCCGGGGATGTAGCCGAAGCCGTCGCTCCCGAGCACCGCGCCCGCGTGCACGATCACGCGCTTGCCGAGCGCCGTGCCGGCGTACAGCGTGACGCCCGGGTAGAGCTGCGTGTCGTCACCGACCGCGACCCCGTCCCCCAGCACGCACCCCGCGCCGATCCGGACGTTGCGGCCCAGCTGCACGCCGCGGCCGATGACGACATGCGGCCCGATCGCCACCGGCTCCTGCCAGGTCGCGCCCTGGCCGACGACGGCGGTGGCGTGGACGCCTGCTTCCCAGACGGCCTGCGGGTACAGCACGGGAAGCACCACCAGCAGGGCGGCGTAGGGATCGTCCACGATGATGCGAGTTTCCGGACCGCCCTCCGACGACTCGAGCGAGGGCGCGACCAGAACCACCGACGCGCTGGTGCGCTGAAAGTAGGGGACGTAGCGGGGGGCGGCAAGAAAAGACAGATCGCCGGGACCCGCGCGCTCGAGCGGCGCGATCCCGGCGACGGTGACCGTGCCCGGCCCCACCAGCCGTCCGCCGGTGAGCGCCGCGATTTCACTCGCGGACAGCGGCCGCGTGCCCGCCGAATTCATCGGGGGGGCAGCCCTGGCCGCCGCTTACTGGGCCTGCGAGAGGCGCTGCAGCACCCGGGCCGTGATGTTGAGCGCGGGGTCGGCCGCCGCGATCACTCCCCCCGCGGCGTCCGCGTCCAGAATCAGCGCGTAGTTCAGCTCGGCGCGGAGGCCCTGGATGATCGAATTCACGCGGGCCTGAATCGGTGCCAGCAGCTCCTGCTCGCGCTGGCGCGCGCGATCCTGCAGCTCGTTGGTGCGCGTCTCCATCCGCTGTTGCAGCGTCTGGAGCTCGCGCTGTTTCGTCTGCCGGGCGGCCGGCGAAAGCGCGATCGATTGCTGGTCGAACGCCGTCACCGCCGAGTCGAGCTGCTGCTGCAGCTTCTGGATCTCGGTGCGGTAGGCCTCCACCTCCTTGAGGTACGTCGATTCGGCGACCGCGTAGCCGGGTGTCCGCTGCAGGATTTCCCGGGAGTTGATGTAGGCGATCCTCAACGGCGCCGGCGCGGGCGAGGGGCCTTGAGCGGCCACGATCCGAGGCGCCACGGCAAGCACGGCGACGGCGGCGAGCGAAACGAGCACGAGACGCTGCATAAACCAGGAACTCCCGGGTAGGACTGTGGGTGTGGCTTAGAAGAAATTGCCGAGCTTGAAGTGCAGCTTCCAACCTGGTGCGGGCCGGCCGAAGACGTCAACCCGGTCGAACCCGTACGCGTAATCGATGCCGAGCGGCCCCAGCGGGGAGATGATGGCCGCGCCGATGCCTGCGCCGCGGAACAGCCGGGTCGGATCGTACAACGCCGGGCGCGCCCACACGTTGCCGGCGTCGAAGAACGTCGAGAGATACAGCATCTGGGACACGCGCATACCCAGCTCGCCGGTCATCGAGAAGAACGCCTTGCCGAACGCGTTGGGGTTGATCTGCGAGCTGGCGTTGGGATCGAAGCCGAACGGCGTGATCGACCCTTCGTCGTAGCCGCGCAGCGGGATGAAGAACTGCGTGCCGCCGAGGGTGAACAGCTGCTCGAAGAACGGCGAGCTGCCGAACACGAATCCCGAGCGCGTCGAGAAGCCGAGCACGAACTTCACGTTGGACGTCGCCGTGTTCCCGAGCGAGCCGATCGGGGCGTAGAAGTGTCCCTCGATGTCCACGCGCTGGAAGTTGCCGGAGCCGCCGAGCAGCCCGCCGCTCTGCGACAGGCCGGCCTGCACCATCGTGCCCGCGGTGGGGAACGGCAGGTCGATGCGCGTGTCGCGCAACAGCGACGCGCCGATGGTGGACCGGACGCAGTTGTTGCAGCGGAACGCGGGCGCCGTCAGGTCCGAGCCGGTGAAGCTCTGCTGGTCGACGCCGTACGACACGAACAGCCGCGTGTAGTTGTCGCCGAACACCGGGAAACCGAGCTGCAGGCTGGCGCCGCGGCGCCGCAGCCGGCCGAAGTTGCCCACGACGTAGCGCACGCGCGTGTTGTGCACGCCGATCGTCGCGGAGATGCGCGACTCGCGCACCGCAGGATCGGTGAACGACACGTCGAAGTCGTTGATGTTCTTGCCGAACTGCCATTGGAACCGGCCCCGCTTCCCCTGGCCGAACAGGTTGGGCTCGTCGAGGCCGAGGAACCCGCCGACGCCCGTGCCCTGCCCCACCGACGCGCCGAAATTGATGTTGCCGGTGCGCTTCTCGGTGACGTGAAACACGACGTCGATGTCGCCCTGCTCGTTCGCGGGCTTCGTGTCCGGGAACGGCAGCGGCTGATTGAAGAAGCCGAGGTTCGAGACGCGCTGATAGGAGGCGATCAGCGCGTCCTGGCGGAACACGTCGCCGGGTACGATGACGATCGCCTCGCGGATCACGCGCTCATGCGTGACGTCGTTGCCGCGAATCTCGACGTGGTTCACGATCGCCGGCTGCCCTTCGGTGATCACCCAGCGCAGGTCGACGACCGGCTTGCCGTCGGGCGCGGTGCGGCGAATGACGTCGGGGCGCACGCCCACGTAGATGTAGCCGTTGTTGTAATACAGCGTCTGCAGCTTGCGCGTCGCGTCCTGCCACACCTGATCGTCGAAATACGCGGTGTGGCGCTTGCCGCCCAGTCCCAGCAGGCCGGTGCGCTGCTCCTGCGCGAACGGGTAGAACCCCTGCAGCTCGTCGGTCGAGAAGCGCCGGTTGCCGACGATCTCGAACGTGCCGATGCGGTAGGGCTCGCCCTCACTGACGTGGACGACGAGCGTCGCCTTCCCCGTCGGCTCGTGCACGATCAGCGTATCGTCGAGCACCTGGAAATCGACGTACCCCTGCTTGCCGTAAAACGTCGGGAGCGTTTGCCGCAGGTCTTCCGCCACCTTGTCGTCGTCGTACTCCCCCGAGCGGAACCACCAGAAGCCTTCGGGCCGGGTCTGCATCTGCGCGACGATCTGCTGGTCGGTGAAGTGGGTGTTGCCCTGGATGTCGATCAGGGCGATCGCGACGCGGCGCCCCTCCTCGATGTCGAAGATGACGCGCACGGCCGTGGAGTCCTGCTGATAGACGAACAGTGGCTTGGTGTGCGCGAGATAATAGCCCTGCGCGTGATACAGCGAGTCGATGCGGGCGCGGGCGCGCGCGACCCCGGCGGGATCGAGCGGCCGGTTTTCGGCGAGCTGCACCTTCTCGCGCACGCTGCGCTCCGACAGCCGCTGCACGCCGCGGATCGCCCACTTCACCAGCTGGGGCCGCTCCTTGACGCGAATGACGAGGACGGTCTTGGCGGCGGGGGTCTGCTGCTGCGCGATCGCGACGTCGTCGAACTGGCCGCTCTGGTACAGCGCCAGGATGGCGCGCTGCACGTCGCGATAGTTGACGGGGCGGCCCGGCACGAGACCGCTGAGCTGAATCACGGCGGTCGGGCTATTGCGGCGCTGCCCCACCACCGCGATCGAGTCGGGCACCGGCACCGCGGGCCCGGGACCCGCGCCCGCGCCCTGGGCCATGGACAGGCCCGGGGCGAGGACGGCGAGACTCAATAAGAATGAAAGAGAAAGCCGGCGACTCACGCCTTCGAGCCGGAGAGCGCCTTGAACGCGAGACGCTCTTTGTCGGTAGCGACGTCCACTTCGATCTCGTCGCCTTTCGCGAAGTCGCCAACGAGGATCTTCTCCGACAGCGGATCCTCGACGTACTTCTGGATCGCGCGCTTGAGCGGCCGCGCGCCGTAGTGCTCATCGTAGCCGTGGTCGACGAGGAAGTCGGTGGCGCCCTGGGTGAGCCGCAACGTGAGCTCTTCCTCGCCCAGGCGCTTCTGCACGTCACGCGCCAGGATGGCGACGATCAGCGCGATATGCTCGCGGTTCAGCGAGTGGAAGACGATCACATCGTCCAGCCGGTTCAGGAATTCCGGATTGAAGACCTTGTTGACCTCTTCCTTCACCTTCTCGGACATGCGCTCGAAGTCGTTCTTGGCATCCTGCTGGCCGAACCCGAGCGTCTTGCCCTTCACGACGTCGCGGGCCCCCACGTTCGAGGTCATGATCACGACGGTGTTCTTGAAGTCGATCAAGCGGCCGTAGTTGTCCGTCAGGTGCCCTTCGTCGAGCACCTGCAGCAGGATGTTGAACACGTCCGGATGCGCTTTCTCGATCTCGTCGAGCAGCACGACCGAATAGGGCTTGCGCCGCACCGCCTTGGTCAGCGTGCCTGAGTCTTCGTACCCCACGTATCCCGGCGGCGCGCCGATCAGGCGGCTCACCGAGAACTTCTCCATGTACTCCGACATGTCGACCCGAATCAGCGCCTGGGCGTCGGCGAACAGGAAGCGCGCCAGCGCGCGCGCCAATTCGGTCTTGCCCACGCCCGTGGGGCCGCTGAAGATGAAGGAGCCGATGGGCCGCTTGGGATCCTTGAGGCCCGCCCGGCTGCGCCGGATGGCCCGCGAGATCACCTGAATGGCCTCGTTCTGGCCCACGACGCTCTCGTGCAGCTCGTCCTCCATCCGCAGCAGGCGCGCCGTCTCCGCTTCCTGGAGGCGCGTGACGGGAATCCCGGTCCAGCGCGACACGATAAAGGCCACGCCTTCCTCGCTGATCGTGGGCCGGCGGGTCTGCCGCTCGCGCTCCCACTCTTCCTGCTTGCGCCGGATCTCCGCCTGCAGCTCGCGCTCGGAATCGCGCAGCGAGGCGGCCTTCTCGAAGTTCTGGTCGCGCACGGCGGCTTCCTTGTCGCCGTTGATCGCCTCGAGCTTGTCCTTCAGCTCGGCGACCTCGGGCGGCGGCACCTGCGCCGCCAGCCGGGCGCGGGCCCCCGCTTCGTCGATCACGTCGATCGCCTTGTCGGGCAGGAAGCGGTCGGTGATGTAGCGCTCCGACAACTTGGCCGCCTCGACCAGCGTCTCGTCGGGGATGACGACGCGATGATGGTCCTCGTAGCGCTTGCGCAGCCCCTTGAGGATCTCGATCGTCTCGTCGACGGTCGGCGGGTCGACGATCACGGTCTGGAAGCGGCGCTCGAGCGCCCCGTCCTTCTCGATGTACTTGCGGTACTCGTTCAGCGTCGACGCACCGACGCACTGCAGCTCGCCGCGCGCCAACGCCGGCTTCAACATGTTGGACGCGTCCACCGCGCCCTCGGCTGCGCCGGCACCGACGAGCGTGTGGAGCTCGTCGATGAAGAGAATGATGTTCTTGTTCTGCGCGATCTCGTTGATCACGGCCTTGAGGCGCTCTTCGAACTGGCCGCGGTACTTGGTACCGGCGATGACGGCGGCCATGTCGAGCGACAGCACGCGGTGATCCTTGAGCGCGTCGGGGCACTGCCCCCCCGCGATCAGCTGCGCCAGGCCTTCGACGATCGCCGTCTTGCCCACGCCCGGCTCACCGATCAGCACCGGATTGTTCTTCTTGCGGCGTGACAGGATCTCCATCACGCGCTCGATTTCCTTCTGGCGACCGATCGTGGGATCGAGCGCGCCTTCGGCGGCGAGCTGCGTGAGGTCGCGGCAGAAATGGTCGAGCGCCGGCGTCTTGGACTTCTTTTCGCTCTTGGGGGGCGTCGGCTGCGCGCCGGTGCCGCCGCCCGCGGGCGTGGCCGGCATCTCGCTGCCGAGCAGCCGCAGCGTCTCGGCGCGCGCCTGCTCGAGGTTCACGCCGGCGTCGGTCAGCACCTGCGCGGCGATGCCCTTCTCTTCGCGCAGCAGGCCGAGCAACAGGTGCTCGGTGCCGACGTAGGAGTGATTCAGCTCTCGCGCCTCGCTCATCGCCAGCTCGAGCACCTTCTTGGCGCGTGACGTATAGGGAAGATCGGGCCCGGCCGCCGCCGCCGCTTTCCCCTTCTTGACCGTCTCTTCGATTTTCTGCTGAATCTCTTCGAGATCGACGTTGAGATTGGTCAAGACCGCCGCGGCGACGCCTTCGCCCTCGCGGATCAAGCCGAGCAGAATGTGCTCGGTGCCGACGTACTCGTGATGCAGACGCGCCGCTTCCTCGCGGGCCATCTGCAGAACTTTCCGGACTCGATCCGTGAAATTGTAGCCGTTCATCGCGATTCCGAGCTCACCCTTTCGCCCTTCAGCTGGGTTCCGCTTCGAGCAGGCGCCGTACAAACGCAGCGCGCACCGTCGGCAGTTCGCGGTCGCCGGTAGACCGGCCATCCATCGCTGCCAGGTGCGCGGGTTGTGTGTAGATCAACAGTTTGTTGAGCGTATATACCCCCGGTCCCGGGAGCAGATTCAGCCCAACGCCCAACCGCACACCGCTCAACAGATTCATCGTCTCTTCAAACGTCAGCCGGCGCGCATGCTTCAGCAGACCGTAGGCGCGCCAGGTCTTGTCTTCCACTTCCTCAGGCGCCGTTCTCAACAGCACGTCCCGTGCCTGTTCCTCGTATTCCACCACCTGACGCACGATCTTCCCGAGGTGGTCGATCAGCTCGTCTTCTGTCTTCCCCAAGGTTGTTTGGTTGGACAACTGGAAGAAATTCCCGACGACTTCGCTGCCTTCCCCGTACAAGCCCCGAAAGGTCAATCCAACCTGCGTGAGGCCTTGGAGAACTTTGTTGATTTCCTTGGTCAAAACAAGGCCCGGCAAATGGATAAGGACGCTGGCCCGGAGCCCGGTCCCGGCATTCGTGGGACAGGAGGTAAGATAGCCAAATTCCGGATGAAAGGCGAAAGGAACGAGCCGGCCGAGTTCGCCATCTACCGCTTCCACAGCGGCATACGCGTCTTCCAAATCGAAACCGGACCACATGCCGTGCAACCGTAAGTGGTCTTCTTCATTTACCATGACGCCGACCTGGTCTTGCACCAGCAGCGCCGCACCGGGCCTGGGCCGCGACTCGCGCTCCAGCCCTGCCAATTCCTTACTGACTAAATGGCGCTCATGGAGCACCTGGCGTTCGGGCCGCTCCATTTGATCGAGGTGGAACGCCACCGCGGACGCGAGATGATCGGAGGCTGCCGCCGCTTCGCTGACGCGCTCCAACACCGCCGTCCGATCGCCGTCTTTCGCCCGCTGGCTGAAGGGGATGCCGCGAACGTTGCGCGCCAGCCGGATGCGCGTTGACAGGACGATGGTCGACTTGGGGCCCGATGCGTCCAGCCAGCGCATGCCGCCGTCGGGGAGCAGTGACAGATCCATTACTCGAGCACCCGAATGCGGTCTCGCAGCTCCGCCGCGAGCTCGAAGTTCTCGCCTTCGACGGCCTGGCGCAGCTGTGCTTTCAAGTCCAGCAGCCGGCTGCGCGGATCGGATGCATCGCTCCCGCCTCCTCCCTCGCCCGGCGCCGCGTACCGCTCGCCCACGTGCTGGCTTGAGCCGTGCAGCCGGCGCAGCAAGTCGCGCAGATGGGCGTCGAACGAGACATAGCACTGATCGCAGCCGAGTCGGCCGGAGTCACGGAAGTCGCGCAGCGTGCTGCCGCACGCCGGGCAGCGCACGCCGTCGGCGATGGCCGGGACGAGCGCGCCCCCGCCGCCGCCCTTGCCGAGCGCCGTCAGGAAGCCGCCGAGCGGCGTCTTCATGACGGCGCCTCCGGTCTCGACGCCCTTCTGCTGAGCGCACTGCTCGCACAGGTGGAGGGTGACTTTGGAGTCGTGCTCCACCTGCGTCAGGTTGATGATCGCGTCGCGCTCCTTGCAGTTATCGCACAGCATCAGGGAATCGCATCGACCGAGCTCACGGTGGTGAGCCGGCCGTCCTCCAGCAAGAGCACCCGGTCCGCCCGGCCGGCGAGCTGGCGGTTGTGTGTGACGACGACGACCGCCGTCTCGTATTCGCGCGCCAGGCGGAAGAACATCTCGTGCAGGCGCTCGGCGTTGGCGTGGTCGAGGTTACCGGACGGCTCATCCGCGAGCACCACGCTCGGGTCGTGCACCAGCGCGCGCGCGACGGCGCAGCGTTGCTGCTCGCCGCCCGACAGCTCGGCGGGCCGATGGCTCATGCGTCCCGCCAGGCCGACCTCGGACAGCACCTCTTCCGCGCGCGAACGTGCCTTCCGCGGAGCGGAACCGCCGATCAGCAGCGGCATCATGACGTTTTCCAACGCCGAGAACTCGCGCAATAAGTGATGAAACTGGAACACAAATCCGAGCTTGCGGTTCCTGAGCTCCGCCGCGCCGCGGGCCTCGAGGTCGGCATAGCGCGAGCCGTCGAGCCAGACATCGCCGGAAGTAGGGCTGTCCAGCGCGCCGAGCAGATGCAGCAGCGTGCTCTTCCCGGCGCCGGAAGCGCCGACGATCGCGACGAACTCGCCGCGCCGGACCTCGACATCGACGCCGCGCAGGATCTCGAGCATCTGCCCATCGCCGCCCGCGAAGACCCGGCGGACCGCCTTGGCTGTGAGGAGCGCGTTCATTCGTAGCGGATCGCGCGCACCGGATCGAGCCGGGCGGCCTGGGTGCTGGGGTAGAGCGGCGCCAGGGTCGCGATCACCAGGCTGGCGGCGATCACCGCCAGCGCGTCGAGCGGATTGTTCAGGACCGGCAGGTGGTCGATGAAGTAAATCGACGGGTCGATCGGAATCAGATGGCCGCGATTCACGCTCGCGCCGACGATCAGCCCCAGCACCGCTCCCAGCGCCGTGCCCACGAGGCCGATGAAGACGCCCTGAATAAGGAAGACGCGCCGGATCCGGCCGCGCTGCATGCCCATGGCGAGCAGGATGCCGATCTCGCGCGTCTTGTCGCGCACCACCATCGTCAGCGTCCCCACGACATTGAACGCCGCCACGACGCAAATCAGGAAGACGACCAGCCCCATCGCGAGCTTCTCGAGCTTCAACGCGGAGAACAGGGAACGGTTCTGCAATTGCCAGTCGAGCGCGCGATACGGATAGCCGAGCACGGTCTCCAGCTGCTGGGCGGCCTCGCTGGCGCGCTCGGGATTGGCCAGCCGCACCTCGAGGCCCGTCACCGCCGCGCCGAGCCCGGCGAAGTCCTGCGCCGCCTGGCGCCGCATCACAACGTAGCTGTTGTCGTAATCGTACATCCCCGTTTCGAACAGGCCGGTGACCTCGTAGCGACGGTATTTCGGGACGAACGCGCCGAGGCTGCGGTTGAACTGCGAGCCGGCCGGCGCCACCATCGTCACGATGTCCCCGGGATAAGCCGACAGCTTGCTCGCGAGCCGGGTACCGATCGCAATGCCGCCCTCCACGCCCGGCTGAGTCGTCCGGAATGTGAGGTCGCCCTTGGTGAAGTAGTGCGGCAGGCTCGTCACCGCGCGCGACCCGGTGTCCGACTCGACGCCGACCACCGCTACGCCCTCCGCGTAGTCGTGACCGGCGGAGATCAGTCCCTGTGTCAGGACGAACGGCGCCGCGGCGACGACCCCAGGGCTGCGCCGCACCTTGGCCAGCACCGCCGGCCAATCATCGAGCCGCAGCCCTTCCCCGTAGGTGAGGATGCGCAGGTGCGGATTCACCACGAGGATCTTCTCGCGCAGATCGTTCTGCATGCCGTTCATCACGCCGAGCACGATCACCAGCGCCATCACGCCGATGGTGACGCCGCCGACGGCGATGACCGTGATCAGGGACAGCAGCCGCGAGGAGCGGCGGCTGCGCAGATAACGCATCGCCACGCGCAGGTCGAGGCGCGAGGGCCAGTTGGTCGCGATCACGAAGACCGCCGTAGCCGCCGCTCCGAGCAGCAGCACCTTCAGCACCACGCTGACGATCGGCATCATTCAGGCCGCAGCATGGGGAAGAGAATCACGTCGCGAATGTTGGTCTGATCGGCAAGAATCATCGTCAACCGGTCCACGCCCATCCCCACGCCGCCGGCGGGCGGCATGCCGTATTCCAGCGCACGGAGAAAGTCCTCGTCCAGCTGCTGCGCCTCCTTGTCGCCCGCGGCGCGCAGGGCCGTCTGCTGCTCGAAGCGGCGGCGCTGTTCATCGGGGTCGTTGAGCTCGCTGAACGCGTTCGCCAACTCGCGATGCTGCACGAACAGCTCCCAGCGCTCCACCTTGTTCGGATCCCCGCGCTTCGGCTTGGCGAGCGGCGACAACGCGAGCGGGTAGTCGAACACGAACGTCGGTTGCACCAGCTTTGGCTCGACGCACGTCTTGAAGACTTCGTCCACGAGTTTGGGCCCGCTGAGTTGCGCGACATCGGCCGGCGCCGCGTTGTGGCGCTTCAAGACGTCGCGCAGCTCCGCGTCCTTGGCCGTGGTGAGGTCCACCCCGGCGTGCTCCCGCACGAGCGCGTAGTAGTCCTTGCGCGCGAACGGGCGCTCGAACGACAGCGTCGCGCCGTGGCGCTCGAGCATGCTGGTGCCGAACAGCTGCGCCACCAGCCCCGCCAGCATCTCCTCGGTGAGCGCGGCCATGTCGTTGTAGTCGGCGTACGCCTGATACCACTCCGCCATCGTGAATTCCGGATTGTGAAACCGTGACAGCCCCTCGTTGCGAAAATCGTGACCGATCTCGTACACCCGCTCCAGCCCGCCGACGAGACAACGCTTCAGATACAGCTCGTCGGCGATGCGGAGATAGAACGTCGTGTCCAGCGCTTCGTACTGCGTGCTGAAGGGCACGGCCGCCGCACCGCCGTACAATGGCTGCAGCACCGGCGTCTCCACTTCCAGATACCCCTGCGCGTCGAGGAAAGCCCGGATTCCCTGTACGATCCGCGTGCGCAGCCGAAAGATCTCGCGCACCTCCGGATGCACGGCGAGGTCGGCGTAGCGCTGGCGCGACCGGAGCTCAGGATCGGAGAGCTCGCCATGCTTGACGCCACTCGCGTCCTCTTTGCCGAGCGGCAGCGGCCGCAGCGCCTTGGCGAGCAGCGTGAACCGCGCCACGCGCAGCGTGATCTCGCCGGTGCGCGTCTTCATCAGGCGACCCTCGACACCGACGTGGTCTCCCAGGTCGAGCAGCTCCAGCAGCTCATACGTCTCGGCGCCGAGCTCGTCTCCCTTGAAGTAGAGCTGGATCTTGCCGCTCGGGTCCTCGAGATGCGCGAACGTGGTCTTGCCGTGCGGCCGCAGCGCCACCAGCCGGCCGGCGAGGGCGTACTGCGCCGGATCGTCATCCGCTTTGTAGGCGGCCAGCGCCTGCTGCGCCGTCGCGGTGCGCTCGAAGCGGTAAGCGAACGGCGCCACGCCGCGCTCCAGCAGCTCCTTGAGCTTTTCGCGTCGTGCGGCTTCAACAAATCCTGTCACTACGCCGCCTTATTTCCGAAGCGCTTGAGAAACGCTTCGATGAATGGATCGAGGTCGCCATCCATCACCTTATGGACGTCGCTGACTTTCAGCTCTGTGCGGTGATCGTTCACCATGGTGTACGGCTGGAAGACGTACGAGCGGATCTGGTTGCCCCACGCGATGTCCGTCTTCTGCTTGTCGACCTCCGCCTTCTTGGCGTCGCGCTCGGCGACCGCGCGCTCGTAGAGGCGCGCCTTCAACATCTTCATCGCCGTCGCCTTGTTCTTCCCCTGGCTGCGCTCCTGCTGGCAGGAGACGACGATGCCGCTCGGCAGATGCGTGATGCGCACCGCCGAGGACGTCTTGTTGACGTGCTGGCCGCCCTTGCCCGACGCCCGGAACACATCGATGCGCAGGTCGTCATCCTTGATCTCGATCTCGATCTCGTCGTCGACCTCGGGATAGACGAACACCGAGGCGAACGAGGTATGGCGCCGCGATTGCGAGTCGAACGGCGAGATGCGCACCAGGCGGTGCACGCCCTTCTCCGCGCGCAGCAGCCCGAACGCGTAGCGGCCGCGGATCTCGATCTCGGCCGACTTGATCCCGGCTTCTTCACCCGGCAGGAGGTCGAGCACCTCGACCGCAAAGCCGTGTCGCTCGGCCCAGCGCGTGTACATACGCACCAGCATTTCGGCCCAGTCCTGGGATTCGGTGCCACCCGCGCCGGGATGAATGGTGAGCAGTGCATCGCGCGCGTCGTCGGGGCCGCGGAGCATGTTCTGCATCTCGAGCGACTCGAGCCGGCCGGCGATCTGCTCCGCTTCCGTTTCGAGGGAACGCTGCAGCGAGAGATCGATGTGGGATTCGGCTTCGAGCAGCTCGTTCAGCTCACGCCCCTCATCCACCCGCTTGCGCAACGCGTGGTAGGGCTCGAGCCACCCTTTCAGCGATTTGACCTCGGCGACGGTCTGGCGGGCGCGGTCGGGGTCGGCCCAAAGCGCGCTCTCGGCCATTTTCTGCTCCAGCTCCGCGAGGCGCGCGGTCTTTCCGTCGACGTCAAAGAAAGCTCCTGAGCTCGGTGAGACGGCGATCGAAATCGGCAAAACGATCCGTAAGAGTCATTAGAAGAGCTTGTGACCTCCCGCTAGAATCTCGTTGAGAGCCTCGGCCCAGAACGGCGTGCTCTGCGCCATCTCGGCGCCGACTTGCTCGACGTACTCCTGCCAGCTCTTCTCGATTTCGTCCTTGAAGAGCTGCGGCAATGTCCCGTCACGAATGCCCTGCTGCCGCTTCTCCGGATGATAGACGAGCATATCGGAGATGAGCGCCCGCGCGAGGCGGCGTGCCTTCTGCTTCGGATCCTGAACCATAAATGGGTTGACAGGACGCAGCGGCCCCGTGGGGCGCTTGCCGGGCGTGCTCACACCCGGGCCAGGCGCGGCAGACGCAACGGGTGCGGGCAGCGCGGGCGGCGCGGGCGGCGGGGGCGGCGTGCGTGGTGGCGGCGCCACTGGCCGTGGCGCGGTCATCGCGGGGGCCGGCGGCGGCGGCCGCGGCGCTGGAGCTGGTGCCGGAGCGGCAGGCGCAGCCGCAGCCGGTCGAGGAGGAACCGCAAACACCGGACGCGCTGGTGCCGCGGGCCGCGCCGCCGGAGGTGCCGCCGGCATCGCGGGTCGCGTGGGAACTGGCGGAGCCATCGCCGGCCGAGCGGGCGGCGGCGGCCCTGGTCGTGCCGCGGGTCGAGCGGCAGCGACCGCGGGAGCGGGGGCAGGAGCGGCGGGGGCAGGAGCGGCGGCACCATCAGAGCTCACGGCGAATACGTTGCTGCACACACTGCAACGCGCACGCAGGCCGCCCGCGGGGATCTTGGCCGGATCCACGCGGTACACCGTTTCGCACGACGGACAGGTGACGTTCACGCCTTATGCCTCGTTCTCTCCGCTGCCTTCCCCGCCCTCACGATCGTGACGGCGATCGACCACAAACACGGACCCCGCCTGGGTCTTCGCATAACTCTTCATCTCCGTCGCCAACTCGCTCACCTGCGCCGGATGGAGGAAGCGCCGGTGCTGATTGGTCACGACGCCGATCGACAGCGTCATCAGCGGTACGCGATGTAGCTGGCCACGACGGTCCTTGCCGAAATAGTAGCCCGCCCGCCGGTCTTGCTCGTTGTACTGATACGGCACCAGCGTGTCGAACACGTCCAATATCTCGGTGCACACCGGACTGATGCTTTCGATCGGCAACACGAAAATGAAATCATCGCCGCCGATGTGTCCCACGAATCCCTGCTTCCCGATCATGCCCCGCACCACGTCGTGCAGAATCCGCGAGAGCAGATAAATCACGCGATCGCCGTCGTTGTAGCTGTAGCGATCGTTGTATTCCTTGAAGTGATCGAGGTCGGCGTAGCAGACGGCGAAAAACTCGCCGAGCTCCATGCGCCGCTTGATCTCCCGCTCGATCTCCGTCGTCCCCGGGAGGAGCGTCGACGGATTCACCGCGACGTCGCGCAGCGCCCGCGTCACCAGGGCGTCGAGCCGGCCCGCCTGCTCTCCCGGCTCGAACAGCGGCGTGATCACCTCGTCGGCTCCAGCCGCGAACCAGCGCCGGACCGCGTCGGTCGCGTGGCGATTCGTGACCACGGCGAGCGGGACGATGGCGGTGTACGCATCGCCCTTGAGACGGGCGCACAGCTCGATCCCTTCGTCCCCGGCGCTGTCCCCGTCCACGACCACCAGCGTCGGCAATGCGCGGAGCACGCGCTCCTGCACCAGCGCGGCCTGCGCGAGGGTGGTGACGGGCAGCCCCTTCCCGTTGACCCATGCGGTCACGAAGTCAGGTACGGAACGTCCAGCCGGCGAGAAGAAGAGAAT
>Ga0137409_10000054_pt1 | contig 94698 bp, 68 predicted proteins | sample CZODoug1_16funga_FD_122059 | JGI IMG/M metagenome (GOLD analysis project Ga0137409, IMG submission 122059) | Vadose zone soil fungal communities from Angelo Coast Range Reserve, California, USA - CZODoug1_16fungal (Hybrid Assembly) | ecosystem: Environmental > Terrestrial > Soil > Vadose zone... | reverse complement strand
CCCTCCGCGGTCCTGGCCGAAGGCGGGCGGAAGGGGCACTTCGGCCTCACGGGCATGCGCGAACGCGCCCAACTTGCAGGAGGGAAGCTGGCTATCCGGAGCGGGCTCGATTCCGGTACGGAGATCGAGCTGACCATTCCGGCCTCCCGGGCCTACGCACGATCGTCCAGGTTGCGCCGCTGGCTGTCGCGCAGGAGCTGAAGCGGCGTGTCGCGTAGCTCTAGGAGCCGCAGATGAGCGCGCACCGCCGCGCACGAGACGCTATCGCGCCCTGCATCACGCTCGCTTGCTTGTTGCAGGCGTGGTGCCCTCCCGCGCTGGCGCTCGATCCGACGCTGGACGTCAGCCAGTACGCGCATACGGCGTGGAAGATCCGCGACGGCTTTCCCAAGAGCCAGATCAACTCGATCGCTCAAACCCCCGACGGCTATCTCTGGCTGGGTACCGAGTTCGGCTTGTTTCGCTTCGATGGCGTAAAGGCGACGCCCTGGCAACCCGAGCCCAGTCACTCGCTCCCGTCCAGCTCCATATCGATCCTAGTCGCTGCGCGCGATGGGACGCTTTGGATCGGTACCGTGAAGGGCCTCGCAAGTTGGACAGGAGACAAGCTGACGCGATACCCGGAGCTGGATGGGAAGCACGTCGCCGCGCTTCTCGAGGACAGTGAAGGCTCGATATGGGCCAGTACCAACGAGCTGGGAACTGCGCAGCTTTGCGTGATTCGGAACGGCAACCCTACGTGCTACGGCGAAGAGGTTGGTCGTGGGTTCGGCATTTTCAGTCTCTACGAGGACGGCAAACGCAATCTGTGGGTCGGAGTGCATGACGGGGTGTGGCAATGGAAGCCCGGCGTTCCAAAATTCCACGCCTTGCCGGGCGTGCCCGACGGCATCCAAGCTCTGAGCGCGGACGATGACGGCGCTCTGCTGGTCGGCCAGCGCGACGGAGTCCATCGACTCGTCGACGGAAAAGTCGAGGCCTTTCCGGTCGACGGTCCCATTCAACCGTTTCGAGCGAAAAAGATCCTCCGCGATCGCGACGGCGGTCTGTGGATCGGAACAAGCGATCGCGGGCTCATACATATTCACCAAGGAAGACCGGATGTGTTTGCGTCCGCCGACGGCTTGTCCGGCGAGGCGGTTAGTAGTCTCTTCGAGGATCGCGAAGGCAATATTTGGAGTTCCACCGGGGCCGGGCTCGACCGCTTTCGCACTTTTGCCGTGACCTCGTTTTCGACGAAGCAAGGTCTATCGAACGGGCGGGTCGGGTCCGTTCTTGCGGCCAAGGATGGCAGCGTTTGGTTTGGGACTTCCGTTGGCCTGAGAAGATGGAACAACGGGCGACTCGAGGTTCCGGGCACCGGCGGCGGCAGCCGGGACGGAACCCTCAACGGACTGGTGCCGCATTCGCTTCTTCAGGATCGTCGCGGGCGAATCTGGGTCACGACGAGTGACGGCGCCGGCTACCTCGAGGGTGAGCGGTTCATTTCAGTCGCAGGCGTTCCGGGCGGAAACGTGCAGGGCATCACCGAGGATTCGGCGGGGAATCTGTGGATGGCCAACCTAGAGTTCGGCCTGTTTCGTGTGTCGCCGCGCAATGAGATCCAACAATTCCCATGGCCGACCCTGGGACACGACGACTTTGCGTCGGTCCTTGCGGCGGACCCGTTGCGCGGAGGGGTATGGCTCGGATTCGCGCGGGGCGGTGTCCTCTATTTCGCGGACAATCGGGCTCGCGAGGCATATGCGGCCGACCAGGGATTGGCCGAAGGGCGTGTCACCGACCTCCGGGTCGACCCGGACGGTACGCTATGGGCGGCCACCGAGGGCGGGCTCAGCAGGTTGAAGGACGGCCGTGGGTCCACGCTGTCCAGCAAGAACGGATTGCCCTGCGATGGAGTGCACTGGATGGTGCAAGAAGCCGACGATTCCTGGCTCATGACCCCCTGCGGTCTGGTGCGCGTTGCGCGGCTCGAGCTGGACGCCTGGGCAGCCGCCGCGAACCACGACCCGGGCACGAACCGGACTATACGGGTGGCGGTTCTCGATAGTTCCGACGGCGTGAGGCTGTCTGCCGGCGGGGGCGGTTACACGCCGCAGGTGACCAAAACGGTCGATGGAAAACTGTGGTTCCACAACCGTGAAAACGTTAGCGTGTTCGATCCGCACCGCATTCCGTTCAACGCGCTGCCGCCGCCGGTGCAGATCGAGCAGATCGTCGCCGACCGCAAGTCCTACGCCGTATCTTCGGCCGGTGCGCCGGTGCGGCTGCCTCCACGGGTACGCGATCTGCAGCTCGACTACACGGCATTGAGCTTCGTCGCGCCCGAAAAGATGCTCTTCCGCTACAAGCTCGAAGACTACGACCGCGAGTGGCACGACGCCGGCCCCCGTCGCCAGGCGTTCTACAACGATCTGCCGCCGGGCCACTATCGCTTCCGCGTGACCGCTTCGAATAACAGCGGCGTCTGGAACGAGGCCGGCGCATCTCTCGATTTTTCCGTCGCCCCGGCGTACTACCAGGCTACCTGGTTCCGCGCGTCGTGCGCGGCGCTGTTCCTCGCGCTGCTAGGCGTTGTCTATGAGCTGCGGCGTCGGCATCTCGAGCGGCAATTCAGCGTGCGGATCGAGGAACGCGTCGGCGAGCGGACACGCATCGCGCGCGAGCTGCACGACACTCTGCTACAGAGCTTTCAGGGGATCTTGCTGATGTTTCAGGCGGCGGCGGGCTCGCTTCCGGATCGTCCCGCCGAAGCGCAGCAGAGGCTCGCGGGTGTCATCAACCGCGCCGAGCAGGCGATCACCGAAGGCCGCGATGCGGTGCGGGCGCTGCGCGTCTCCACGCTCGTGACGAACGACCTGGCCCGGGACATATGTGCGTTCGGAGAAAAGCTCGCCGCCGAGCAACCGGGCGGGAGCGCTCGCGACTTCAGGGTGAGCGTGGCAGGCACCTCGCGAGATCTCGTTCCGCTCGTCCGCGACGAGGTCTTCCGAATCGCACGCGAAGCTTTGCGCAACGCATTCCAGCACGCGCAGGCGGAGCGTATCGAAGTGGGAGTCCGCTACGGCCGGCGGCGGTTTCGGATGTCGGTCCGGGACAACGGCCACGGGATCCCCTCCGCGGTCCTGGCCGAAGGCGGGCGGAAGGGGCACTTCGGCCTCACGGGCATGCGCGAACGCGCCCAACTTGCGGGAGGGAATCTGGCCATCCGGAGCGGGCTCGATTCCGGTACGGAGATCGAGCTGACCATTTCGGCCTCCCGGGCCTACGCACGATCGTCCAGGTTGCGCCGCTGGCTGTCGCGCAGGCACTGAAGCGATCGAGCGCGGCGACAGCTCCGTCGAACGTGGTGCGAGCGCGGCGCGCTCGGCGCGACGCCGTCAAAGCGTGATGATTCCGCGCCGGGCGGCGAGCGTAACGGCTTCCGTTCGGTCTGCCACTCCGAGCTTGGAGAAGATGGTTTTCAAGTGCGCCTTCACCGTGGCCTCGGACACCGCTAGCGCTAGTGCGATTTCCTTGTTCGACTTGCCTGCCGCAACCACGGCCAGGACGCTGACTTCTCGTTCGCTGAGCACGCCTTGCGACGAATGCAGCGCGATGTCGGTTGCCACTTCCACCGTGATGTAGCGCTTCCCCGTGTGCACGAGGCGTATCGTATCGACTAGCTCTCGTCGCAGCGCGCTCTTCAGCAAGTAACCGACCGCGCCGTACTGCATGGCTCTGAGCGCTTGCGCGTCCCCCGCGTAAGTGGTCAACACGACGACTCGCGCGTCCGGATGCCGTGCCCTGATCGTTTTCAGGGCATCGATTCCGTCGACGTCGGGCATTTGCAGATCCATGAGCGTGACATCGGGCAGCAACTCCGTAAAACGCTCGATGGCTTCTGCTCCGTTCGAGGCTTCGCCGACGATCTGCATGTCTGACTGATCCGCGACCACGGCAGCGATTCCTTCTCGCAGCATCGGGTGATCGTCCACGGTCAGGATGCGAATGGGGGGGCTGGTGGGATTGGCAATCATGCGACTTTACCTTACCCCCCTTGCGTTCTTTTCTCCACGGAGGGTTGCGGGCGGGGCATCGGTGCCGAGATTGGCTAGGGAGTACCGGCCAGGCGAGCCGATCTGCGGGCGGGGAGGGACGGTCGTGCGATCTCGTTGGAGTCGATGGCGCTTACTCGACCGGGTAGTACGTTGCTCCCCCGCGGAGGGCTGGCGGCAACCATGCGAGGGCGTCAGCATCTACCCGACGGTGGATTGGGACGGACGACGGACGAGGTAAGACGCCATGCTCGACCAAGGTAAGGATGCTGCGCTGTTCCCTCGGGCTCGGAAAAGCTGGGAACGTCGATGAATGCGCTGCGAAACGCTTCGGAGCTCAGCAGCCGCGCGGGCACGGCAGGCTACATGGCCTCGGTGCGCCTGCCGAGCGCCTCCAAGCGCGGGCGCACCCGCGGCGGGCCGCTGCTTCCGAATTTCAATGTGCTCGATCTCGCGCACGACGCCATTTACGCGCGCAGCCTGAGCGGTGTGATCGAGTGCTGGAACCGTGGCGCCGAGAAGCTGTACGGCTGGACGGCGGCTGAAGCCGTGGGTCGTGTAGGCGACGCGCTTTTCAAGACCATCTATCCCGCGCCGCTCGATCAGATCGAAGCGGAGCTGTTGCGTACGGGCTATTGGGAAGGCGAGCTCGTGCAATCGCTCAAGGACGGGGCTCGCGTCACGGTCGCAAGCCGCTGGTCTCTGCTGCGCGGCGAAGCATTGGAACCGATCGCAGTCCTCGAGACGAATAACGACATCACCGAGCGCAAGCGCGGAGAGGCCGAGCGCGCGGAGCTCGAGCAGCGTCTGCGGCAGGCCGAGAAGCTCCAGCTGATCGGACGCTTTGCGAGCGGCATCGCGCACGACTTCAACAACGTGCTCGGCGGCATTCTCGGCTACAGCGAAATGCTGTTCGACGAAGCGCCCGAGGACACGCCGCGGAGGCGCTATGCGCAGAACGTGATGACGGCGGCGACGCGCGGACGCGATCTGGCGGAGCAGATTCTCGCCTACGCGCGCGACCAGCGCGGCACGCGCTCGCCGACCGACGTATGCGCCGCCGTGGCCGAGACGCTCGACCTCATGCGCAGCTCGTTGCCCGGACGCATTACGCTGCATGCCGCGATTCCGGATACCGAGCTCGTCGTGATGGGCGATGCCACGCAGCTGTACCAAGTGGTCATGAACCTGTGCGGCAATTCGATTCACGCAATGAAGGCCGGTGGGCCGCTGCGGGTTGCGATCACACCGGTGAAGGTCCGAGCGAACCGTGCCCTATCGCATGGAACCGTGCGCCCCGGCCAGTATGTGTGCCTGAGCGTCGAGGACGGCGGATGCGGCATGGACGAGGCGACGCTCGAGCGGATTTTCGAGCCGTTCTTTACGACCAAGGAAGCTGGCCGTGGCACCGGCCTCGGGCTCGCGCTCGTGTACGCGATCGTGGCCGACCTTGGTGGCGTGATCGACGTGAAGAGCGTGCCCGATGAGGGAACGACGTTCTCGATCTACATCCCGATGGCGGTTGCGAGCCCACGCGTCGCCATCGGGCTCACTTTGAGCGCTGGGCCTGCATCCCTATGAGTGCGCCGAGCGCCCGCGTTTGGAGCGTCGTGCTCGCGTGTGCGTTGCTGCTGTCCGCGAGCTCCGGTGCCGATGATCGAGGCGCCGCCGGCGCCGCAGTACGCGTCGACGCTACCTCGTTTCACTGCATCACGAAGATGAGCAAGGTGCGCGGCTTCTACGTGGACAACGTCGAGGGCGATCTCGATGCGACGATTGCCGTAGCGAATGCACCGGCCGGTGGCGTCTATCCGGCGGGCTCCATCGTGCAATTGGTACCCGGCGAGGCGATGGTGAAACGCGAAAAGGGGTTCGACGCCACGACGCACGACTGGGAGTTCTTCGAGCTCGACGTATCCAACGACGGAGCGCGGATTCGCAAGCGTGGAGCCGCCGAGGTCGTCAATCGTTTTGGAGGAAACTGCTTCGGGTGCCACAAGGCGGCCCGCGCCCAGTGGGACCTCATTTGCGAAACGGACTACGGCTGCGCGCCCGTACCGCTAACGAGCGCGATGATCGGTGCGTTGCAGAGAACCGACCCGCGTTGCGGCAACCCGGCCGTCAGCGCGGAGGACGCCGACGCGTTGCGACAACTCAATGACGTCCTGAAGCCGAAGGACTGATGAGCCCGTCATTTGCGCGGGATGACCGAGCTCCAGGTTTCATCTGTAACGCAGCAACCTCCGAGGGGTTATCGCGCTGCAACCTCCGGGGCCGATTCTGTCTCCAACGCAAAGCTGGCCGTGCGCGGGCGTCACTATCCACCCGACGGCGGAATGGGAACGGACGATGGAGGAGGGAAGCGGCACGCCGAACCAAGGTAGAGGTACTGTGCTCAGCAGTCATCCGCTTCTCGAGAACGTGCCGACGCTCGTCGCCAGCAGCCGTCCTCGCCGCGCTGTCCCTGCTTCTCAGCGAGCTCAGCGCGGGGCGCCGGAGCGCCTCGCCGCCCAATTCTCGCTGCCCGTCGCCGAGGAGACTGGTTCATGAGCGCGGAGCGGCCCGTCGTGTTCGTCGTGGACGACGACGCGTCCATTCGCCGCTCGCTCGACACTTTGCTGAGGTCGGTGGGGCTCGAGGTGAAGCTATTGTCCTCCGCGCAAGAGTTCATGCAGGCGGAGCGGCCGGACGTACCGGGCTGCCTCGTGCTCGACGTGCGCCTGCCCGGCATGAGCGGACTCACGTTTCAGCAGGAGATCGCGAAGGCAGGTGTCGCTCTCCCGGTCACCTTCGTCACCGGGCACGGCGACGTGCCGATGACCGTGCGCGCGATGAAGGCCGGCGCGGCCGAGTTCCTCACCAAGCCGTTCGACGATCAGGTGCTGCTCGATGCGATTCACGCGGCCATCGTGCGCGATCGCGCAAGGCGCGGCGACGCGGTCAGCCTCGCGGCGGTGAACGCGCGTTACCACCAACTGACGGAGCGCGAAAGGCAGGTCATGAAGCTCGTCGTGGCCGGAAGGATGAACAAGCAGATCGCGGCCGAGCTCGCGCTGAGCGTCGTCACCGTGAAGGTCCACCGCGGCCAGGCGATGCGCAAGATGCTGGCGAAATCGGTTGCCGAGCTGGTGCGCATGGCTGTCCGGCTTGGCGTCCCGGGCGCCGCTTAGCGTGTCAGACCAGCTGTCACCGAACCGGAGACCCTAGGTGATAGCGATCCAAGTCAACGGAACGTCGAGGCAGATCGATATCGAGCCCGATACACCTCTACTTTGGGTCCTGCGCGATATCGTCGGCCTGACGGGCACGAAGTTCGGATGCGGCATCGCGCAATGTGGCGCCTGCACCGTGCACGTGGACGGCAAGCCGCTGCGCTCGTGCTCCGTGCCGATCGGTGGGCTCGACGGTGCAAAGATCACGACGATCGAAGGACTTACGCCGGACAACAGTCACCCGGTGCAACGAGCGTGGATCGCCGAAGACGTTCCTCAATGCGGCTATTGCCAGTCGGGACAGATCATGGCCGTGGTCGCGCTCTTGAAAAACGTTCCCGATCCGACGGATGCCGATATCGATGCCGATATCACGAACATCTGCCGCTGCGGGACCTATGAGCGTCTGCGTCGCGCCATTCATCGTGCCGCCGAGCTGATGAGGGCAAAAGGGTAGCGGGGATGGACGCAACGAAGGTCACTTCAGTAGTGAATCGGCGCAATTTCATCTTCACGGCTGCGACCGCGGTTGGCGGTTTCGCGATTGGCATCGGTATTGCTCCGCGCGACGCCCACTCCGCTACTGTTCCGGCGCAACCTTGGAACGACGATCATGCTTACGATCCAAACGAAATCGATGCGTGGATCAGCATCGACCCCGACGATTCCATCCTGATCCGCTACCAGCGATCGGAAATGGGTCAAGGCAGCATGACGGCGCTGCCGATGTTGATCGCTGAAGAGCTGCATTGCGACTGGTCCAAGGTGCGGATCGAGTTTGCTTCGTCAAACCGCAACGTTCGCGAAAACGGAGTTTACGGTGACATGCGGTCGAACGGCAGCCGCTCCGTGAGGGAGTCGCTGAGCAAGATGCAGCAGGTCGGCGCCAGTGCTCGCGAGCGCCTCATCGCTGCCGCGGCGGTGCGCTGGCGTGTTCAGGCGTCGGAATGCACGGCGGCCCAAAGTGTAGTGACGCACGCGTCTTCCGGCCGGAGCCTGCGTTTCGGCGAGCTTGCCGCCGCCGCAGCGAAGACTACGCTCGCCGCCGAGCCCCCGATCAAGAGGCCGGATCAGTTCACCTTCATTCCGCGGCCGCTGCCCCGCGTGGACGTTGTCCACAAGACCGATGGATCCGCCAAGTTCGGCATCGACGCACAGGTCGCCGGAATGGTTTATGCGGCAATTGCGGCTTGCCCCGTCCCTGGCGGCAGGCTGAAGAGCGTCGACGAGTCGGTGCTCGCCGGCGCAACGGGCATTGTTCGGGTGGTGAAGCTCGGCAGCGCCGTGGCCGTCGTGGCCACCGGCACCTTCTGGCGCGCCAAGCGGGCACTGTCGCGGCTGCAACCAGAGTGGGAGGTTGGCGAGGCCGGTAAGGTCGACAGCGAACAGCTCTCGCAGGCGTATCGCGCCGCGCTCGACGAACCTATGTTGACGGCACGCAACGACGGCAACGTCGATCAGGCCATGGCGAGCGCGACGAAGAAATTCGAGGCCATCTACGAGACGCCGTATCTGTCGCACTCTCCGATGGAGCCGATGAACGCGACCGTGGACTTGCAGCCCGACCGGCTCGACGTCTGGGTCGGAACGCAGGCAGCGGACATGGCGCTCGACGTGGCCGCGCGTGTCTCGGACCTGAAACCGGAGCAAGTCTATATCCACAACGCGTTCCTGGGCGGCGGCTTCGGCCGGCGCGACTCGAGCGATGAGATCGCTCAAGCGATCGAGATCGCCAAGGTTGTGAAGCGCCCCGTCAAGCTGATCTGGACGCGGGAAGAGGATATCCGGCAGGATAAGTTTCGCCCGCACGCGATGGTGGCCTTCAAAGCCGCCGTCGGCTCCGACGGAATGCCGACCGCGTGGTCCATGCGTGTCGTCACTTCGTCGATCTTCAAGTCGTACGGCATTCCATTTCCGGCCGACCAGGTCGAGCCGGTAGCAGTCATCGGCTTGACGGACAACCCCTACGATGTACCGAACACGCGCGTGGAAGCGCTGATCAAGGACACGCACGTGCCGGTCTGGTTCTGGCGCGCACCTGGCGCCAATCAGCACGTTTTCGCGCTCGAGAGCTTCCTTGACGAGATGGCGTCGGCGAGCGGTATCGATCCTTATCGAATTCGACGCAGGCTGCTCGAGGGTAAGCCCGACTGGCTCAAGGTGTTGGATACCGCCGCAGAGAAGAGCGGCTGGGGAACACCGTTACCGAAGGGAAGCGGGCGCGGAATCGCCATTTGCGCGTTTGCGGACAGCCTTTGCGCAGAGGTCGCCGAGGTTGGCGTCAACCCTGACGGTCAGCTCAAGGTCAATCGCGTGACTGTCGCGCTCGATACGCGGCAGATGGTCAATCCGCTGACCGTCGCCGAGCAAGCAGAAGGGGCCGTGATCTTTGGGTTGAGCGCCGCGCTGTACGGCAAGATCACGATCAAGAACGGTGCAGTCGTACAAGGCAATTTCGACACGTATCGCATGGTGCGGCTTGCCGATGCGCCGAGGATCGATGTTCATCTCGTGCCGAGCGGAGGCGCAGTCTGGGGCGGCGCGGGCGAGCCGGCAACGGCACTGATCGCCGCCGCGGTGGCGAACGCGATTTTCGCCGCGACCGGCAGGCGCCTTCGTTCACTGCCGATCAGCGATCACGACCTGTCGGCTGCGTAGCCGGACCACGTTTCTAAGGCTAGCGAGGCTGCGGGAGAGGGCCTTAGCGCACGACGTTGGCCGCGCCGAACAGCCAACCCAAAATGGCATGTCGCCGGTTCCGCGTGGCGTAGGCGACGCGCGCCGGCACGACTACCACGATCTCGGTGCCCCCGCCGGGCGGAGTCGAGAAGGTGAGCGCCGCGCGGATCTTCTCGGCGCGCTCCTGCATCCCGATCAAGCCGAAATGCCCTTCGCGCCCTCCGGCCTTGTGAATCCGCGGATTGATTCCCACCCCGTCGTCACGTATTCGTACGCGCAACGCTCGCCGGCCATACGTGACTTCCGCTTCGATGTTCCCCGCGTTCGAATGCCTGAACGCGTTCAACAGGGCTTCCTTGCCGATCGCCGACAATTCCACGAAGACGATGGGGTGAAGGTCGCGGGGATTTCCCTGGACGACAACCCGCGACGCGACCGCGGAAACCAGCGACATTTCCTCTACTACCGCAGCCAATGCTTCGCGGAGATCGCCGCCTTCCTTGGAAGGGCGGAGGTTGCGAACGCCATCGCGGCCTTCGGCGAGAACCTGGTCGGCGCGCTCGAGTGCCATATTCATCAGACGATGTGCCGGTTGCTCCGGTGGAATCTGGTCGACGACTGATTGGAAGCGAAGCATCAACCCGTGGAAGCCTTGCAACAACGTGTCGTGTAGCTCCCGTGCAATGCGCTCACGTTCCCCCATGCGTTCCTCGAGCCGTTCACGAATGCGCGCCGCGACCTGGCGCAACCTGAGCGAATAGAGGGACCACAGTAGGGCGGCAAAGGCGGCGACGCAGAGCATCAGGAACCAGATGCCTTGAACGAACGTCGGCGGAATCGTGAAGACCATGGTGGCGCCCGTTGCGTTCCAAACACCGTCATTGTTCGAGGCAATGACACGGAAGCGATATTCGCCGGGCCCCAGCTTGGTGTAGAAAGCTTGGCGTCGATCGCTTGCATCCACCCAATCCCGATCTACCGCTTCGAGCATGTAGCGGAAGCGGTTGCGTTCCGGGGTCGTCAGGCTCAACGCGGTGTAGTCGATCTGCAGATTGGTCGTGCCGGCCGGGAGCCGCAGATTCCTGGGCATATCGTAGACATTGCCGTTCGCCAGGAGCGAGCTGACGACCACGGCTGGCGCAAGCGGATTGCGACGTAGGTCGTTCGGGTCGATCCAGGCCAGACCCTGGCCCGTCGTGAGCCAGACGCGATCGTCAGGATCCGTCGCCACGGTGCTTCCGTACACCGCCCCATACGGCGCGCCGCGAAGACCGTCGCGGAAGTCGATCAGCTCATAGCTCAGCGCTGCGCCATCCGACTGCCTGAGAGCGGACTCGAGGTTTTCAGTCGCGATTCGAAGAACCCCGGCTTGAGTGAACACCCAAGTGCTGCCGTCCTTTGTTTCGGCGATTCCCGTGACGACGGACAGCGCGGGCACGCGCGAAGCGCGTAAGGCGTAGAAGCTCTTTCCGTCGAACCGCGCGATTCCGGACTCTCCGCCGATGATGAGCCCGCGCGCGTCGGTCTGTATTAGCGTGATGTCGCCGATGCCCAGGCTCCCGTGCGAGAAATCCTCGATCGTGTCGCCGCTCACGCGAAACAGGGCGCCGCCGGAGTAGCGTACCCACATGCTCCCGCTCGGATCGGGGATGAGTACCCCTGTTGCCGCAAAATCCGAGTGAACGGCAACGGGCTTCCACGCGCCTTGCTGCTGGCGGAACACACCGCTGTGAAACGCAGAGATCCACAACGCGCCGCTTTTATCTTGCACCGCGGAATAGACGAAATCTCCTTCGACCCCGTCGGGAAGCGCGATTGGCGGAGCAAGAATGCCGTTGCTTAGCTGCTGCACGCCCCGCGACGTGGTCAACCAGACGTCATCGGTTTCATCGTTCACATACATTCCACGAAGCCGGCCGATATTTCGAATCAAGAGCTCCGGCGACTGGTGAGGCAGGATGCGGTAGAGGGACTCGCTGTCGTCCGTGGCTCTAGTCTCGGTGTTGGACCACCCGGTGTACGCGTATAGCGCGCCGGCGGTGGACTGGACGAATCTCGCCCGAAAACCCGCCGGCACTGTCGTCTCGGTGACGACATTGGCCGGCCGGAAACGGTCCAGCCCCAAGCTGGTGCCGACCCAGATGTTGCCCTCCCGATCCTCGAACAACGTGTGCACCACATCCGACGATAGACCGTCGTTCGCAGTGAACCGTCCCAAAAGCTGCGCCTCGTTGTCCGAGGGACCGGCGCGCTCTCGGGCCGCCACGCGACAGAGTCCGCCGTCGCTGAGACTCGCGCACCACAACGTGCCGTCGCGATCGAGAAGAATGGGGCCCTGCAGCGCCTCCGGCACCGGAATGTTGAGCGTCGGCGAAGGCACGGTCGTCGTGCCCGCTGCATCGATCAGATCCGGCAATGCGTAGAGATGCCCTGCAGAGTCCGCCGTCCACAGTCTGCCGTCAGGTGTCGTGGTGAAGGCCTCGTCGCCGCCCGCGTAGCCGCGTGCCTCGATGAAATGAGCGTCCCCCGGTCGCAAATAGAACAAGCCGTTCAGGTTCTTCGACCAGACGACGCCGTCGCGCGCCACGCCAAACGCCCACACGCCGCCGCTCGCTTCGCTCAAGGAAGACCCCCAGTCGCTGTCGATCGCCGTCCACTGCTCCCCATCGAACTTGAGGATCGTATCGGGGGTCGACGCCCAAACCGTTTGGTTGGGGCCCAACACGATGTTGTGGACGCTCGTGGACGACTCGGCGTTGATCGCAAAATTGGTCACGACGCCGTCTTGAAGAAGGGAAATGACGCCGACCGGTCGTTCATATCCGATCCAGATCCCGCCCGACGGTGTCGCGGCGAGCGCATGGACGCTGGGGCTCGGCAAGAGGCCTGCAGCTATCCTCTCCACGCGCACGCCGTCGAACCGGTATAGGCCATTGACCGAGCCAAGCCACAAATAGCCGTCCGGCGTCTGGGCGATCGACCACACGTCTGCCGGAACACCGCTCTCGGTCGACCACGAGGTATGGTGAAACTGAGCGATCGTGCGCGTTGGATCGAGCGCGTAAGAGGTGCTATAGGCTACGAGGCCGATGTAAGCGAGCGACGCGGAAAGCCGCCTGACCACCACGGTCCAGGGGAGCGCCGGCTCAGAACTGGTACGAGAAACGGGTGCCGACATACCGAGCTGCTTCGCGCGCAGGCTTCCAACTGGTAGCGAACACGCCGGGAGGATTGTTGACCTGCGCGTCGCGTCCGGCGGTGAGCGCGTAGCTTTGATCGAGCACGTTGCTCGCGAATACCGTCAATCGCCAGCGATCGGTTCTCAGGCCGGCGGCGAAATCGGCGATTCCGTATGCCGGCTGTAGGGAAGCCGGATCCTGCAGCAGGTTGAAGATCACTTCCGACTGCCGGCGATAGCCCAAGGTTATGAAGCTCGTGAGGGTCGCGTTGATCCGAAGATCGTACTGCGCATTGAGATTGAAATTCCATTTGGGCGCGTTGAACAGCGGTTTGCCCGAAAGGTCTTGCACACCACCGACGCAGCCCTCGGCGGCCGTTTGACCTTGGTAACAACTGGCGTTCGGAAAGTCGTCCATGATTGCGCGGTCGTAGGCCGCGGCGGCGCTCAACGAGAGATGGCCGAAAGTTCCGGCTAGCTCGGTTTCCACGCCCCTCGACGTGACCCGACCGATGCTGTTCAGCAGATTCTGATTGAGCAGCAGGTCGCGGCTCTGCGCCTGGAAACCCTCGAAGGTCATGTCGAACGCGGTGACGTTGAACATCAGCCCGCCGCCAAGGAACGAGCTCTTGAAGCCGATCTCGTAGTTGTCGACGGTCTCCGGCGGCACCGGCTGATTGGCCGCGACCACGTCCGCGAGCGGTCGGCCCGGGAAGCGACTGCTTGCCGGCGCCGCGCTGCGCGTCGTGAGGGTGCTGCTGAGATCGTACGCCATGCCCTTGTAGCCGCGCGAATACGTGGCGAAGGCCATGAACCTGGGTGTGAAACGATAGCGCAAGCCCGCGCGTCCGGTCACCGCATCGTCGTCATTGCAGGTTTGGATCGACGTGCCGGACGGCGTGGCCGTCGAGCAATCCGGATCGCCGAAGACGACGTTGTTGCCTTCATCGAAGAACACGTAGCTGATCTCTTCTCTGTTGAGACGAAGACCGGCCAGGACATCGAGCCGATCGGTGAGCGCGAACGAACCTTCTCCGAAGATCGCATAGTTCGTCGCGCGCGCTTGCGAGAGGTAGCGCGAATATGCAGTTCCGTTGGTCGTGGGCAAACTCGATGGCGCCGCGGGAGCTCCGGGATTGCCCGCAGGCGTCGCCGTGCTGTAATCGTCCAACGTGTTCGAGCCGCGCACGAAATAGCGCTGCGAGCGGGTATCGCCGTAGTAGACGCTGGCGACGTAGCGCAGACGCCCTTCGTCGGGCGAGTTGAGGCGAACCTCCTGGGTCCTGGAATCGATGTCGAAATAGCCGCCATTCGCTGAGCCGCCGGGAGGCGAGATCGGTTGGAAGGCGGCGAAGTTTACGTCTGTCGAATCCGTATCCTGTCTGTCATCCAAGTGGTAGCGGTCGCTGGAGGTTATGGACTTCAACGTGAAACCGCCGCCCAAGCGAACCGCGACGTTGAGGCCGGCGCCGGTGTCGCGCGCGTTACCCTGGGCGTCGACATCCATGCGCAAGACGCGATTCTCGGGGCTCGGCGTGATACCGGCGAGAAACACCGATGCGGGAATGCGAGCGGGCCCCGTCGCGGCCGACCCGGTTGTCGAGTTGAGTGCGACGAACGTCTCCGCCGACGTGCAGCAAGACGCATCGGTTCGCGTCCCGAACGAGGAGAGCGTCAGTGTGAGATCCGACGTGGGACGCCACTCCAACTTGCCGCGGAACGTCGTGTCCTCCTGGCCGTTGAGCCAATTGTCCGTGGCGAGGTTGAAAACCGTGCCGCGGTAGTCGCTATGGTTGCCGGTCAGGCGGAAACCGAGCGTCTCGGTGATCGGGCCGGATAGCATCCCTTGCAGACGTTGTTCGCCGTCGTCGGTCCCCAGCGCGTCGATACGGCCCGTGAGAGCGTCGCTGACAGGCTGGGTCGTGATGTTGACTACGCCCGCCGACGCCGACTTTCCGTACAAAGTATTCTGCGGCCCGCGCAGTACCTCCACTTGCTGGACGTCGACGAGGGCGGCGAATGCAGCCGCCTGAAAGGCCTGCGGGACGTCGTCGACCACCACCGCCACGCTGGGCTCCGTTGCGATGCTATAGGCATACGTCCCAATGCCGCGGATGTTGACGCTGTTGTTGCCGGGCTGGGTCGTCTTGGTGATCGTGAGCGACGGATCGATGCGCGGCAAATCGTCGAAATCGCGAATACGCGCGCGCTCGAGCGTCGACGCGGTGGCGACGAACACCGAGAACGGGACCCGCTGAATGTTCTCGCGCTGCTTGCCGGCCGACACGATGATCGTTTCGAGGTTTTCGCTCGGCGGCGCATCGGCGGCGGGATTGGGGGTTGCTTGCGGCTGGCTCGGATCCGCTTCGAGCGCCGTCGGCGCGTCGTTTGCGACCGGTGTGTCGACGTCGTTCGTCGTGTCCGGGGTTTGCGCAAACGCTTTCTCCGGAAGAGCGTTGCAACTCACTGCAAACACCGCCAGGCCGGCGCAGAGAGTCCGCAGGTGATTCCTGGTCCCCAATCCCATCTCGCTGCCACCAATGCGGCCGGGCCGCACACTACAGCTACGGCGACGTTTTTCGACGCGCCAAGGAATGGACGGTCGCCTGACAGGAGCGCGATTCGAAAAGATTGTCCGCCAATAGCGGGATTCGGTGCAAGGGTGAACCGGGGCTCACCCGATCGGGTTAGCCGATGGTCACCCGTTTGGGATCGCCGAGAGGCCAGCGATCGCCGGAACATCTCGCTTGGCCTCGGCGACAGATGAGCCAAGCGTCATCCTCGACGAGTTGGCGCGAACGCGGGAGCACAGCATCAATCTCATGACGGCGATTAATTCCGCGTGGGCAGAGGGCCAGGCTCGATGTCGCGTTCGGAGAGCCGTCGCCTCCCGGAGGCAGGATTGGCCGAGGGGGCGTAAGCGTCTATGTTGGGCCGTATGACCGCCACTCGCGCCGCGATCCGCATCCTGACCGTTGACGATCATCCGCTGCTGCGCGAAGGCATTGCGGCCGTCATCGACGGTCAGCCCGATATGGAGATCGTCGGCGAGGCCTCGAGCGGCGCCGAGGCCATAGAGCGGTTCGACAAGTTGCTGCCCGATGTGACTCTGATGGATTTGCAGATGCCCGGCGTGAACGGAATCGATGCGCTGAAAACCATCCGCGCCCGCCATCCCAACGCGCGCATCATCGTGCTCACCACGTACGCGGGGGACTCGCAAGCGCTCGTGGCGCTGAAGAGCGGGGCGGTCGGCTACTTGCTGAAAGGCTTGTTGCGTAAAGAGCTGCTCGACACGATTCGTTTGGTGCATGCGGGCAAGCGTCACGTGAGCGCCGAAGTCGCGAGCCAGATAGCGCTGCATGCGGGGCAAGAGGCGCTCAGCGAACGAGAAATCGGCATCCTCAAGCTGATCGCGGCGGGCAACTCGAACAAGGAGATCGCGCGCCGGCTGTCGATCTCCGAAGACACCGTGAAGGGCCACTTGAAAACCACCTTCTCCAAGCTCGGCGTAGCGGACCGCACGGAAGCCGTCACGGTTGCCATGCGGCGCGGGATCATCGGGCTCTAGGGCACTCCCTCGATTGGGTAGGGGGCTTGTCCCTCCGCCGGGGATGTCCGAGAAACCGCAGGCGCGGGAACATCCGTGTGGGCCTTGGCTATGGCGGATGCGGAATGGACCAGCGACTACATCTCCGTAAAGAGACATCCCGCTCTTCTCCGACATTGTCTGCACAAGCGCCGACCCTCGGCGGTCGGCGGCCGCTTCCCATCCCCCACAGGGGGGATACGCTTTCAGACGCCCTAATGGAAGACTTTCCCGAGCTGCCGGAGAAGCAGGCGGCCCTCGAAGGGGCCCGAAGCGGGAGCACAAAAAAGTCGGGGTGCACTCACATGAACGATTCACTCGAGGCACGGTTGCAAACGACGCTCAATGTGATTCCGGCGTACACCTGGTACGCGGCTCCGACCGGCGCGCTCACCTTCGTAAACGAACGATGCGCGGACTACCTCGGCCTCCCGAAAGATCACCCTCTTCGGGTCGGGGTCGAGACCGGCGCCGCGTGGGACGCTCATATCCCACTGCTACATCCCGATGATCAAGGTGAGTCACGCAGATGCTGGTCGACGTGTCTCGCAACAGGCTCGGCGGGCGAATTCAGTTTTCGCGTGCGCAACGCTCAAGGAACGTACCGCTGGTTCCTCAGTCGCGCCGAACCTCTGCGGGCGAAAGATGGAACGCTGCTGCACTGGATCGGCGTCAACCTCGACATCGAACAGCGCAAGCAAGCCGAGCTCTACTTGGCGGAGGGGGAACGGCTTGCGCACATGGGTAGCTGGGCATTCAACGCGGCGGGTTTCGAGTACTGGTCTCCCGAGTTGTTCGAAATCTACGGCCTCGAGCCGGGCGCGAGGGCGCCGAATATTCCGGAATATATGGCGCTCGTGCACCCGGAAGATCGGGAGTTCGTAGCGCAGAGAATTCAGAAGATGCTGGCAAACCCCAGCGGGTTCGACTTCACGAAACGGATCGTGCGGCCGGACGGAGCGATTCGTCACGTGCGTTGCGTCGGCATGCCGGCGACCAATGGGAGGACGGGGTTTGTCGGGACAGGGATGGATGTGACGGAGCAGGAGCAATTGACGAAGGCGCTGCGCACGAGCGAAGCAGAGCTTCGGCAGCTTCTGGACCTCGCGCCACAATTGTTGGCCGTATTGGGACCCGAGCGCGAGCGCCTGTACGCGAACCGCACGGCGCTCGCTTATCTCGGCGTCAGTCTTGACGACTGGCGACGGGGAACGGTCGGGGATGGCGTTCATCCTGACGACGTCGATCGACTGAAAACGCTCAGGGATGGCGCCTTGGCAAATGGGTTCGCCGACGAGCTGGAAGTGCGGGTACGCAACGCCGATGGAGGCTATCGCTGGTTTCTGGCTCGCTTCAATCCGTTCCGCGACGAGCAGGGACAGGTCATCCGCTGGTACGTGGCATGCACGGATATCGAAGATCGCAAGCAGGCCGAGGAGAGACTGCAACAGGAAAACGTCGCGCTGCGAGAGGAGATCGACAAGACCTCGATGTTCGAGGAGATCATCGGCACGTCGCCGGCACTGTGCGCCGTGCTCTCGCGAGTAGCGAAGGTCGCAGCCACCGACGCGACGGTTCTTGTCACCGGCGAGACCGGCACGGGTAAAGAGCTGGTTGCGCGCGCGATCCACAAGCAGTCCCGCCGTTCCTCGAGGGCGTTCGTGGCCGTGAACTGCGCCGCCATTCCACGCGAGCTGATCGCCTCGGAATTGTTCGGGCACGAGAAAGGCGCCTTCACCGGAGCCACGCAACGGCGACTCGGTCGCTTCGAGCTCGCCGACGGCGGGACGATCTTCTTGGACGAAGTAGGCGAGCTCTCGCCAGACACCCAGGTCGCGTTGCTGAGGGTGCTGCAGGAGCGGGAATTCGAGCGCGTCGGGGGCGCACAACCTATTCGAGTCGACGTGCGCGTCATCGCCGCCACGAACCGTGATTTGAACGCGGCCACCGCGAGTGGGACGTTCCGTCAGGATCTTTTTTATCGGCTGAACGTGTTCCCCTTGCAGATGCCTCCGGTGCGGGAACGGAGAGAAGACATTCCCGTGCTGGTGGAGTACTTCATCGATCGCTACGCGCGGAAAGCCGGCAGGGCGTTCCGACGCGTCGACAAACGGACCCTCGAGCGCCTTCAGTCGTATCCATGGCCCGGCAACGTGCGAGAGCTGCAAAACGTGATCGAGCGGTCGGTGATCTTGTGTGAGACCGACGAATTCACCGTCGATGAAAGCTGGCTCTCGGCGGGACACGCGATCGAGTGTCGGCTCGCGCTGTCGAATTCGCTTGCCGCTCACGAGAAGGTGATCATCGAGGGGGCGCTAAGCGCGAGCGGCGGGCAGGTGTTCGGGCCCACGGGAGCGGCGGCACGGCTCGGGATTCCCCGCTCGACGCTCGAATCGAAAATCCGCGCTCTGGGGATCAACAAGAATCGCTTTCGACCGCGGCTGGCCGCGGATTAGCGAGCTCCTGTTGTCCAGCATTTCGCCATTGGTGAGCTCTCGTCAGTATCGGCCCAGGTGATGCTCTATGGATTCAGTGGTTTGCGAATGGTCCGGGAATTGCACTGTCATCGGCAAACCTATGCTGAAGATACAGCGCAACGCAAACGGCGAAGTGGTGCTCACCGTCATCGGTCAACTCGAGCTCCACAACCTGGACGAGCTGCTGCGGCTCGTCGCGGCGGAACCGGCAGGCCGGTCCATCGTGCTCGATCTCAGGGACTTGGTTCTCGTCGATTCCGAGGCCGTCCGTTTCCTGCGCCGCTGCGAACGTCGGGGCATCGCGCTGCGCAACTGTGCGCCGTACATCCGGATCTGGATGGCGGGCGGGGACAAGGAGCACTGATGTGGCGTCGCGCTTGCCCGCGGCCGAGGGCCGCGTCTGAACGTCAACGAACGACTCGCGCTATTCATCCATAAGGGTCCGCCATGATCACTACAACTGCAAAACGCCAAGCGATTTCCTCGGGCTCGGAAAGCCTGGGAACGTCCATGAATGCGCTGCGCAACGTTGCCGAAGCCCGATGGCCGGGTGTTGCCAGCAGGCTACGTGGCGTCGGTGGGCTGCCGAGCGCCTCCAAGCGCGGGCGCACGAGCGGCGGTTTGGTGTTGCCGAATCTCAATGTGCTCGATCAGGCGCACGACGCCATCTGCGCTCGCAGCATGAGCGGTGTCATCGGGTACTGGAACCGTGGCGCCGAGAAGCTGTACGGCTGGACGGCGGATGAAGCCGTTGATCGTGTGAGTCACGCGCTCTTCAGCACCGTCTATCCCGCGCCGCTCGATCAGATCGAGGCGGAGCTGCTGCGCACGGGCTATTGGGAAGGCGAGCTCGTTCACTCGCTCAAGGACGGAACGCGCGTGACGGTCGCGAGCCGGTGGTGTCTGCTGCGCTGCGAAGGATCCGAAACGATCGCGATCCTCGAGACCAACCGTGACATCACCGAGCGCAAGCGCGCCGAGGTCGAGCGCGCGGACCTCGAGCAGCGGCTGCGCCAGGCCGAGAAGCTGGAGTCGATCGGACGCTTTGCGAGCGGCATCGCGCACGACTTCAACAACGTGCTCGGCGGAATCCTGGGCTACTGCGAAATGCTGTTCGACGAGGCGCCCGAGAACACGCCCCGGAGGCGCTATGCGCAGAACGTGATGACTGCCGCGACGCGCGGTCGCGATTTGGCCGAGCAGATTCTCGCGTACGCGCGCGGCCAGCACGGCGCACGCAGACCCACCGACGTATGCGCCGCCGTGGCCGAGGCGCTCGAGCTCGTGCGCAGCTCGTTGCCTGGGCGCGTTGCGCTGCATGCGGTGATTCCGGACAGGCCGATGGTCGTGATGGGCGACCCCACGCCGCTGCACCAAGTGGTCATGAACCTGTGCGGCAATTCGATTCACGCGATGAAGGCGGGTGGGCCGTTGCGGGTGGCGGTCACACCGCTCGAGCTCGAAGCCAGCCGTGTCGTATCCCATGGGACCTTGCGCCCCGGCCGGTACGTGTGCCTGAGCGTCGAGGACGGCGGATGCGGCATGGACGAGGCGACGCTCGAGCGCGTTTTCGAGCCGTTCTTTACGACTAAGGATGCCGGACGCGGCACCGGCCTCGGGCTCGCGCTCGTGTATGCAATCGTGGCCGACCTTCGTGGCGTGATCGACGTGAAGAGCGCGCCCGATGAGGGCAGCACGTTCTCGATTTACCTCCCGATCGGGGAAAACGGGGCCGCGGAGGGATCGAGCTCCAGGTTTCATCCGTAATGCAGCGGCGTCTCAGCGGTCACCGCTCGGCAACCTCCGGGGCCGATTCTGTCTTCAAGGCAAAGCTGTTGGAGGATTCGGTGGTCATCGGCAGATACGAACGTCCGTAACGGAGGCTCGGCATCTGCAAGTGCGGCTCAGAGTGGGTTCGGCGCCCCTCCTCGGTAAGGCGACTCTTCTTGCTCCCCCCAGCAGATGTCGCCGAGGAGGGGCGCGCTTTTCCCGCAACCGTTGGAGCTTTGCCGATGGTCAGCGGCGGCGGCGTGAAGCCGGCCTTCTAGGTCGCGAGGAGCGCGAGATCCTTTGCGCGCGCGATGGCCTGCGCGCGACGGTCGACGGCGAGCTTGCCGTAGACGTGTTCCAGGTGCGTCTTCACCGTCTCCGGCGAGATGCCCAAACCCCGTCCGATCTCCTTGTTCGACCGACCTTGGGCCACCAGCTCTAGCACCGCTCGCTCGCGTGCGGTGAGGGCCGGGCGGGCGCTCGCCGCCGGAACATCCCTGGAGCGCGCGCGAGGACGCAAGTCGAGGGAAGCGGCGCGCGGTTGCAGCGGTCGAGTGAGCACCACGGGCCAAGGCGCCGATTCCCCCAGCCTCGTGAGCTTGCCGAAGCCGTCGCGGTCTTTCGCAGCAAAGAGCGACGGTGAACGATAGAAAAAGTGCCACAGGGACAAGCCCGCGGCGAGCTGCGCGTCGTCGATGTCCAACGCCGCGCGCGCATGCCGATCGGCGCCGACGACGCGTTCGTCGTTTTCGACGGCGAGCAAGATCGGCTGTGAGAGCGTCGGCACGATGGTCGAAAGGATCCAGGCGCGGCGATGGACATGCCGAAAGAGCCGCTCCTCGATGGAGCGCGCCGCCTCGACGGTCAGCGCGAGAGCGAGCGCGCGGGAGTGATCGGAGAGCTCCGGCTCGTACGAGCTCACGTCGACCACCGCGACCAGGTTCCGGTTTGGATCGAAAACCGGCGCGCCGCAGCAGCTCAGCATCGCGTGCCGCGCCCGGAAGTGGTGGCTGCAGTGAACCGTGACGGGCGCCTTTTCAGCGATACACGTGCCGATGCCGTTGGTACCCTCCACGCTCTCCGCCCAGACGGCGCCCTGCCAGATGCCCCAGCGCTGGAACTCCTCGATCCTCGCACGCTCGCCGCGCACGTCGACCACCACACCGTCGGGGGTGGTGAAGAGCAGCGCGTAGCCCACCTTGCCGACGGCGGCAAACAGCCGGTCGTTCTCGACGGCTGCGATGCCGATCAGCTCGTCCACCGGCGAGCGGCTCAGGCTCAGTTCCTGCGCGGTCAGGATCCACGGCGCCTGCCGGCTGCCCTGCGCTATGCGGTAGCTCTGCGCGCTCCGTTGCCAAGAGGCGCGCACAGGCTCGAGGTCCGGGAAGTCGACCGGCGGCTCGTTCGGAGCGTGACCCATGGGAACGGGCGCCTTCTTGAACTGCTGCGAAGGGGAGGCTTACACAAGCGTAAACGATTTCCCTCCCCCTTTCGGGTCAGGGGCGGTGCGCGCCGGTTAATGTCGCCCCGCGCTCGCCAGAACCCGCGCAAGGCTTTCCGCCAAATCCCGCCGCTGCAGCGGCTTGCGCAAGATTTCGCTCACCCCCGCGGAGCGCGCGAGGGCCGCAACGCCGCTGTCGGTGTAGCCCGTCATGATCGCGATCGGAATGTCGGGTCGCCGGCGCTTGATTTCGATCGCGAGCTCCGTTCCGGTGAGCCCCGGCATCATCTCGTCGGTCAGCACGAGATCGAAACGCTGCGGGTCGGCGGCAAACGCGTCGAGCGCCGCCTGGCTCGACTGGAAGCCCACCGGCTCATACCCGAGCTCGGCCAGTGTCTCCTCTGCGAGCGCGACCAGCATAGGCTCGTCGTCCACGATCATGACGACTTGGCCACTGCCGCGCAGTGGCAAGCGGTCGGTCTTCTGCGCCGGAGCCGGTATCGTCGCGAGCGCCGGCAGCCAGACGGTGAACGTCGTCCCTGCGCGTGTGCTCGCCACGTCGATGGCGCCACCGGCGTCCGCAACGATGCCGTGCACGAGCGAAAGGCCGAGACCCGTGCCCTCCCCGACACCCTTCGTCGTGAAGAACGGATCGAAGATACGGTCGAGAACCTCGGGCTCGATGCCGCTACCCGTGTCGCGTACCGTGAGCTGCACATACGGGCCGCGCGCCAAGTCGCCGTGCGACAGACTCTTTGGCTCCGGCACGCCGGCGCACTCGAGGTGCACTTCGAGTACGCCGCCCTTCGGCATCGCCTGCACGGAATTCGTGCAGAGACTCAGCACGACTCCATGAAGCTGCGTCGCGTCGCCGATCACGACGGCGTCACCGGCTTCGAGTCGCCGGTCCAATCGCACGGTGGATGGCAGCGAGGCTGCAACCGACTCGAGAGTCTGCGCCACGACCTTCTGCAGGTTCACGGCTGCCCGCTCGCCTAGCCCGCTGCCCCTGAACGCGAGCATTCGTTCCACGAGCGCCTTCGCTCGCGTCCCCGCTTGCATGACGTTGTCGACATAGCGCCGCAGGTCGCTCCCCTCGCTCGACGCTGTCTGCGCCATTTCGCCGTAGCCCAGGATGGCGCCGAGGATGTTGTTGAAGTCGTGCGCGATGCCGCCCGCGAGAGTGCCGAGGGCTTCGAGCTTCTGCGCTTTCCGAAGCTGCGCTTCGAGCCGTTCCTTCTCCGCCTCGGCGCGTTTGCGATCCGTGATGTCGGCTCCGGATCCGACCATTCGGCATGGATTGCCTTCGGAGTCGCGCACGCAACGAGCGCGCGTGTGCACCCAGCGCCATTCGCCGCCGGGGCGCCGCACGCGATACTCGATCTCGAAGCGCGGTGTCAGGCCCTCGAGGTGAGCGTCGTACGCAGCTCGCACCGCCGCTGCGTCGTCGGGGTGGATCTCGTGCGCGGCGAGCCATTCCTCGCGCGACGTGATCGGCTTGTCGGAGGCGCCTATGAAGATCTCGACCATCTTCTCCGAGAAGAACGACGGTCCGTTCCCGAGGTGCATGTCGAAGTGACCCTCGTTGGCCGCGTCCATGGCGAGCGCGTAGCGCTCCTCGCTCTCGCGCAGAGCGCGCTCGCCGAGCTCGACTCGTCGCAGCTGCCGAACGAGGGCCGCGATCGCGACGGCGCCGAGCAAGCTCAAGACGAGCGTGCGCTCGAGCACCCGGATCGCGTCGGCGCGCAGAGGCGTCAAGACGCTCGCCTCGCCGCGGCCGACGTCCGCGAACAGGCGCCAACTGTCGTAGGCGGCCGCGCCCGCGTTCGCGGCGATGGCGACGACGCCGATCACGATCACCCAGCGGCGCAGCAGGGCGGATCGCGTGGCGCCGCGCGCGCTCTTTACGTTCGTCGGCGCGGGGGCGAGACCGCTCGGCGTATCGTCAACGCGGTCTCGCAACGAGCGATCGGACGGCATCGAGCACAGCCTCCCTGCGAAGGGCTCGGCTACGATACCAGACACCGCTCAATTCCATGTGGAGCCACGCTGGGCCGAACAAGCCATTTTGGAAGTCCATGGTCCGGCCTGCAGGCGCGCGAACGATGTCGCGGAGCAACCCGGTTCGTTACAAATGAAACCGAAAGCGGAGCGGCCGCGTTCCCGCGCGGCACGCCGCCGCCCGTAGAGCTCGTCTCCGCCCCGTCGCTACCAGCGAGCTTTCGCGTCGTCGACAGCCTCCCCGCTCGGCGAGGTCGCCGCCTCGAACGTCTTGAAATAACAGCGCTCGCCGCCTGCGATGATCGAGCTGAATCGATCGAGCGAGCCGTTCGGCTCGGTGACGAACGCCACGGCAACATGCCACGGCAGCTCGATGCACGGTGAGAAGAACGTCACTCGGTACCAGCGTCTGTTGTAGGCCTCGATCAGCATGGCGGTGTTGCCTTCGGCCTGCCAATCCTTGATGCCCTGGATGTCCGCGAACGGAATCGAGGCGTGATCGGCCACGGCCTCTGCGGCCCCTGCACTCGGAACGACGAGTGCGGCCACGAACATGGCGGCCACGAGACGGATCGCTGCAAACATATATAACTCCTCTGCCGGCGCGGGCCGAGCGCTTACTGCTTTGCTCCGATGCCTGATGGAATTCGAACCGACGGCGATGTCCGCACGATTCGGGCGCGATCCCCGTAACGTTACGGATGCAACAGTCGCGCTCATCGTTCGGTAGGGCCTTGCGGCGAGGCTGCGCCATCGGCACACCGTCGGTCTCCAAGGACCGGCCGCAAGCGCGAATCGAAATGCAGACCGCCGAGCTGATCCTCGTGCTTCTCGCGGTCTCGGCCGCGATGGGCGCGCTCGCATACCGGCTGGCCATCCCGCATCCGGTGCTGCTGGTGCTCGGCGGCGCCGTGCTGCCGTTCATACCCCATGTTCCACGTCTCACGCTCGACCCCGAAGCGATCTTCATATTGTTCGTGCCGCCGCTGCTCTACCGAACGGCGGCCACCACCTCGCTGCGAGATTTCCGCGCGAGCCTCCGGCCGATCGCTTTCCTATCGATCGTAATGGTGCTGGCCACGATGTGTGCCGTCGCGGCCGTCGCCCAAAAGTTGATACCGGGATTCTCCTGGGCCGCCGCGTTCGCGCTCGGCGCCATCGTTGCGCCGCCCGATGCCGTGGCCGCGCTCGCAGTGACGCGGCGACTTCGTGTCCCGCGCAGCATCGTGACCGTTCTGAACGGCGAGGCGCTCGTCAATGACGCGGCATCCTTGGTCGCCTACCGCATGGCCATCGCCGCTGCCCTGACGGGAGCGTTCTCGTTGCGCCAAGCCGCCGTGCAGTTCGTGGTGGCCGGTCTCGGCGGCGTGCTTCTCGGACTTGCCGTCGGCAAGATCGTCGTCGCCATCCGGCGTCGCCTCGGTGACATGCCGACGATCGACAGCACGGTCTCCTTGTTGACGCCGTTTGCGGCCTACATTCCGGCCGAGCAGCTGGGCTGGTCGGGCGTGCTCGCGGTCGTGGCCGTGGGCTTCTATGTCGGCAAATGGCGTCCGTCGAGCACGTCCTTCGCCACGCGCCTTCAAGGCGACGCCATGTGGGACACGATCGTGTTCCTTCTCGAAGCCCTCGTGTTCATCGTCGTCGGTCTCGAGCTCCCTTACGTGCTGCAGGCGCTGCAAGGGCGGCCGATCGGCGTCGTGTTGGGCTACGCGCTCGCCGTCACCGGTGCGGTCATCGGCGTCCGACTCATATTGGTCTTCCCGCGAGCCTGGCTGGCGGCCGCCTTCGATCGGCTCTGCGGCGACAGCCGAGCTCGCTGGAGCTGGCGGCATACGTTGCTCGTGGGATGGTCCGGAATGCGCGGGGGTGACTCCTTGGTTCTTGCGCTGGCGCTGCCGTTGACGCTGCAGGACGGAGCGCCGTTCCCGGGACGAGATCTGATCGTCTTTCTGAGCTGTTCCGTCATCGTGGGTACTCTCCTCGTGCAGGGTTTGTCGTTCCGCTTCGTGGCCGGCAAGCTGCGCTTGCAGGACGACGGTTCGGCCGAGCGAGAAGAGCGCGCAGCCCGCACGCGCATGGCGCAAGCGGCCTTGAGCGAGCTCGACAAGCACGCAGAGAGCGAGCACTTCTCGGCCGGTGAGCGCTCGCAACTTGCGGAAGCGTATGCGCGCCGCGCCCGTGCCCACACGGGGGGCTCGGATGCGCTGTCGATCGTCCGCTACTCCGAGGTGCGCCTCGCGATGATCGAGGCCGAGCGCAGGACTCTGCTGGGGATGAGAGACGACGGAGAGATCGGCGACGACGTCATGCGACGTGTCATGCGCGAGCTCGACTTCGAGACTTCACTGGTGGACCGCCTACGCATGGCGGGCGCCGCGACCGAAGCACCGACCGCTGCTTGACGGACGGCGCTCGTCCAGCGACCGCGCCACGCTCAGCGCACTGTGGTCACGGCGGCGCCGAAGACGTACCCGGCGCCGCGCTCGGTGCGGATCAGCTGCGGGTGCGTGTGGTCGGGTTCGATCTTGCGACGCAGCCGCAGTATCTGCACGTCGATCGAGCGGTCATACACCTCGGTCGTGTGCAAGCGCGAGAGATCGAGGAGCTGGTCGCGCGTGAGCACACGCTCCGGTGCGGCGCAGAAAGCCGCGAGCAGGTTGAACTCGCCGTTGGTGAGCGGCACGCGCTCGCCGGTGGGTGCGGTGAGACGGCGCAGACGAAGGTTGAGCTCCCAGCCGGCGAAACGATAGGCGCGCAGCGCCTCGTCGCGGCCGGGCAGCGGCGCGGCGGTCTCGTAGCGCCGCATCACGGCGCGGATTCGAGCGAGAAGCTCCCGGGGCGAGAACGGCTTGGTGAGATAGTCGTCGGCGCCGAGCTCGAGCCCCATCACGCGGTCCGCTTCGTCGAGCCGGCCGGTGAGCATGATGATCGGGACCTTGTTCGAGCCCTCGCGGAGCCGGCGCGCGAGGTGCATCCCGTCCTCGCCCGGCAGGCGCAGATCGAGCACGACCAGATCGATCACCTCGGCGCCGAGCACGTCGAGCATTTCCTTGCCCGTGGTGACCGCCGTGACACGGAAGTCGTTTAGCCCCAGATACTCGGACACGAGCTGACGGATCGCCTGATCGTCGTCTACGACCAGAACGTGCGAGGTAGCCGTGCTGGTTGGGGCTGTACTCATCTGCCGCTGTTTGGATTTCGTTTGCACGCTACCACGCGTCGCGCGGGTGCTCAATCGGCCGCGGCCGACCCGCCATTTCAGCTGTAACGGTGCGCGCGCGAGCGCGAAACCGCCCGGAAAACTCCGCAGTCGACGCTCGCTGCAATGGGGCCGCGCGGCGAATCGATCTCAAGAGGGGCGGCGATGCGGTCGAGCCAGGGGCAGCGCATTCAGCAAGCGGCGATTCGCCGCATGGAGGACGGCGAGCTACCCCCGCTTGGCGCCCATCTGCTGACGCCGCGTCGCGGCTACTTCCATCACGGGATCCATGTCGGTGCGGGGCGCGTCGTGCACTACAGCGCGCGAGCGTGCTCGCTGATCAGGCGGCCCGTGGAGGACGTCTCGATCCCGGTCTTCTCGAAGGGACGAGGCATCTGGTTGCGAGAGCCGGCACCCGGCTCGTACCAGTCCGCGGAGATCATCCGTCGCGCCCGCTCCCGGCTCGGCGAGAACCGCTATCGGCTACTGACCAATAACTGTGAGCACTTCTCCGAGTGGTGCGTCTGCGGGCAACATCGCAGCGCCCAGGTCGAGGCCCTTCTGGAGGCTCCCAAGCGCCTTTGGAACGGGCCGGCGCGCGTTCTCGCCGCGGTCGTGCGAGCGTCGGCGCACTTCCACCGCGAGATCACGCCTCGATTCGAGCATGCTCATTCGGCGCGGCGCAGAGCGCGCGAGCTTCACTTGAAAACGCGGGTACCGCCTTCGATGTCTGTTGCAGGTGCAATACCGCGCCCGCTTCGCCGACACGGCTGCGCAACTGCGGCGCTCGATAGTCTTTCACCGTGCAATCCGCACTGACGTTGCCCGATAGGAGCAGTCATGGATCAGGACGACATCGCCGTCGGTATCTACTCGACCCACCTGGAAGCGGAGGGCGCGATCAAATCGCTGCAGAACGGCGGGTTCGACATGAGCAAGCTCTCCATCATCGGCAAGGACTACAGCAGCGAGGAAAACGTCGTCGGCTATTTCAACACGCGCGAACGTGTGAAGTTTTTCGGCAAGTGGGGCGTCTTCTGGGGCGGGCTCGCAGGGATCTTGTTCGGTGCGGCGTTCGTGGCGGTCCCGGTGCTCGGCACCGTCGTCGTGCTCGGTCCAATCGCGTCCACGATCCTGGGCGGCCTCCAGGGCGCGATTGTCGGCGGCGGCGTGAGCGCGATCGCCGGGGTACTCATGGGCATCGGCATCCCGCGCGACAGCGTGCTCCGCTATGACTCGGCGCTGAAGGCCGATCGCTTTCTGCTCATCGTGCACGGTACGGACGAGGAGATTTCCCGCGCCCGCGCCCTGCTGCACTCGACCGGCGTCGAGCTCGAGCAGCACAGCGTGACGGCCTGAGACTTTTGCTGCAGGCCGCTCGCTTGCTCGACCGGCGCGCAGCCTGAAGAGCTTCGACGCGAGCAAGCTACGGAGGAAGACATCGTGACGATCGAAGACGATGGGTTCGTGACGCTCTACGCGACCGATCATAGGCCGCCGCGCGACAGCCCCGTGCGAGCGCCTACGCCCAGCACGCGTGAAGACCTGCTCGCGCTGCCGTTGTGCCATTTCGGACGAATCGAGGTCCAAGCCAACGCGCGGGGCGAGGCGTGGTTCCGCGGGCGCAAGATCGTGTGCAAGCCGAACACTCGTCTCTTCTTCCCCAATGCGCCGGCGCCGTTGCTCGCGATGGATCCTATGACCGCCCGGCTCCTGGTGTGCGATGACCGGGACGAGGTCTGGCGGCCGGTGTTCACCGAGCGCGGGTGGATGCGCGCCCGCGTAAGTTTCGTCGACGGGTGGCCGTCGTGATGTTCGTTCGAAGGAGATACACCATGATCGAAGCTCTCAACGTTCGCGCCTCGAGTGTGATCGCGGCATTCACGCTGCTGGGTGCCGCAGCGACAGCGTTGGGCCAGACTTCACGCGACGAGCTCGGATCGGCCGTTCAGATCGTCTACGGCACCGTCGAGAGCATCGAGGTTAGCAAGCTGGACCCGACCGCTAGCGCGGCTCATGGCGCTGTCGTGGGTGGCGCGCTCGGTCTGGCGGCGGCGTCTCACGAGCACAATGCGCGCGGCGCAGCGGAAGGCGCTGCCGCCGGTGCGCTGATCTCGGGTCTCATCGCCAAGCACCAGAAAGAGAACGCACCGAATGCCTACGCCTATACCGTCGCGCTCGTTCAAGGCGGTGAGTCGAAGATCATTACCGACCGTGACGACCTCCGCGAAGGCGACTGCGTGAGCGTCGAGTACGGTCGAACCGCGAATATTCGGCGCGTCGGCAACGTCTATTGCCACAGCGATCACCAAGCTGCGCTCGACGATCCTCGCGTCCACGCGAATGCACAGGCGTCCGCAGAAGAGTGCCACGCGGCGAAGCAGATCGCGCTGCAGGCCAAGACCGAGCAAGACATGGATATGGCCCTAAAAAAGGTCAGGATCTTCTGCGACAGCTGAAGACTTTTTGGGAGAGGGACGATGCAGAAGGATTGGAGACTGGCGGCGGTGGAGGCAGCGGACGCCGCGTTCCGCAGTCGGCGAAGAGACGAGGACCTCCGGCGCTCGACGCTACACGCGTGGCGTCCTGCGATGAATGCCCTATCGATTCGCGCGATCTCGCTCGAGCGCAGACCAACGGCTCTTGGCGTCGACAACGAGGCGCGAGGCCGTTTTCATGACAGACGTTCGAGGGAGCAGATCGCCACGTATCTCGCACATCGCTTGCTCCCGTCTGACGAACGCAATCGGAGTGGCTTGGCGCGTTGGAACGACAGTGTCAGGCAGCAATGGGAGCTCGAGCATCTCGGGTCGAGCAGGCGAATCACTTAGAAATCGCCGATGCCGACTTTCCATGGCACGTAGCTATCGTTCTCGAACCGCACGTGCACGCGCACCACGTTCGAGTCGACGAGTTTGACGCTGTATCCCGCGTAGTCGCGGAACAGGGCGGGTCGTTGCCACGTCCAGGGATGCTTGCCGGGGACGTAAAGAAACACGTCGTGCGCGCTCCCGCGGGGGCCGGTCGAGATTCCGCTCAAGGTCCGCTCGGTTTCGTTCCAATCGACGTCGTCGAGCTCGATCGCTCCTTGCGCGACGTGCCGGCTCGTCGACAGAAACTGCGGCGTGCCTGTCGCGGCATGCAGCGCTAGCAGCGTGACGCTCCCAGGCTCCACGCTCACGCCGATGTCGTCCGTGACCTCGCCGACGAAGCGCTGTTTCCAAAAATCGAACGCGAGATAGACCTTCGCCGCGTCCAGCCCGAGCCGGCGCAGCGGGAAGCGCCGCTCGACAGCTGCGCCCAGGTTGGGGTTGAAGAAGGCGAGGACCGCCCACTTGGCGAACGGCCGTTCGACACGCAGCACGAACGTCGTGGGGACGTCGGACTCGAACAGATCGACGGGCATGCCGGCCTCACCGCACGACGGCGTGACCTTCCGCAAGATCTCGAGCTTCGCCGGGTCGAGGTCGGTGAGGCGGTCGCCCGAGATCACGTTGCCGCCGGAGAGCGCGACGCAGGTCGCGGCGGCTTGCGCCTGCGGGAGCGTCAGGAGGTCGAGGCAGACGTGGTCCGCATCGTTGACCCACGTGCGCCGGTGAAAGTAGTAGCGCTTCGCGGCCGCGGCCAGGCTGCACGCGGGATCCTGGAAATACTGCTTCCACGCAGCGTCCGCGTAGCCGTAGTTGATGTCCGCTTCGATGCGCACGCTGTCGACGAGACCCACCGTGGTGTTCGCGGGGCCGCAGTCGAGGATGTGGCAGCCGTCGCCCGCGCCCGCGCGCATGATCTCGAGCCCGCGCCGATAGACCGCGGCGGACGATTGCGTCGGATCCCGGAAGCGCTCCGCCTTGAGGACCGACCACGCCATGAAGTCGAGCTTGATCAGGTCGAAGCCCCAGCGCCGCGCGATCGTGTCGAAGAGGTCGCGCAACCACTCCGCGGCCTCGGGGTGGGTGATGTCGAGGCAATAGCGCTTGACGGTTTCGCCGAGCGCCCCGGGGGAATTCTCGTGCTCCCAGTTGCCGATGCGTTGCAGCGAGCCGTCGCGGCGCCGCACCAGCCAGTCCTTGTGCTGCCGGAAAACGTCGGTGTTCTCCGCGACGACGTAGGGCGAGATCCACAGTCCCGGTTTGAGCCCGTGCTCCTTGATCCGCTGCGCGAGCCACTGCATCCCGTGAGGGAAGCGCGCGTTGCCTTCCCAGTCGCCGTGCGCGCGCTGGTAACCCTCGTCGATCTGGACGTGCTCGAGACCGAAGGGGCCGAGGTGCTCTGCGGCGAAGGCCGCGTTCCGCAAGATCTCGTCCTCCGAGACCTCGGCGAGCGTGTAGAACCAGCTGCACCAGCCGTTGACGATCGAGCGCGTGCGGGCGTTCTGCGCCGTGCCCACGGCGTCGGCGTACTGCTCGAGCGCGGTGTAGGGGCTCGCGGCCACGTTCAGCATGAAGCGGTTCGAGCCGATCGATTTTCCGGGTTGCAGCGTGACCGGCGGCGAGTACACGGACTCGCTCACGAACGCGATCTCGTTCGCGCCGGTTCGCGCCGCGAGCACGAGACCGAGCGCGAGCGTGTTCTCCAAGTAGCCGAGAACGACGCCCTCGCGGTCGTAGCCGCTGAAGAGCCCGATGTTCCACCAGCTCGCGACGGTGGAGTGGGGCGGGGCGATCGACTCGTTCGCGAGCCGCGCGCCCTTGACGGGTGGACGGCAACCCGGCGGCGGATCCGCGCCGAACGCGTGCACTCGGCCCGCGTCGTAGTACATCGCCCCGTTGGTGAGGCACGCCGCCACGCCGGGGACTTGCAGCACGCCGCCTTCGCTCGCGACGACGCGGATCGGCTCCAAGCTCGTGACGACCACGTCGTGCGACGAGACGTTAGTGCAGTGCGCCTCGACCGTCAGCGCCCGCCGGCCATCGTACAAGACGACTTCCACGCGCAGGTCGAGTCGCTTCTGCGCGTCGCGGCTGATGATTACCATGCGTCGCCCGGAGCCGAGCCGGTCGCGGAACGTAGAGGTTTCGACGGAATTCTCACGGCCGGGCGACGCGGTCGACTGTTTGCCGATGTCGGTGTTGGCGCAAGCGCAGCCAGCGGTGAGAAACGGCATGCCGTCGCCGCGGCGAAGGGCGATCGTCCCGGTCCGCGTATCGAACGAAGCGGCGAAATGCTCGTTCTCGATCATCCTGACACCGCGCCGGGTAGGTGGCTGCGTGCGCGGTCTCGATGAGCGCCCCGCATCCGCGCGATCCACGGAGTCGAGCCTACGGCTTCTTCGTCAGCTGCCAATTGCCGACGCCGCTCTCGGCGCTGCTGCGGCCCCAAGTACCCTTGACCTTGCCAGCCGTGTCCGCGCGCCAGAGCCCGCGTCCGGTACCACCCGGCTCGGTCCACTTGAAGCTCACGACGGGATCCGCCGTCTTCGTGGCGCGCGCTGCGCGCCTGCGGCGTTGTCAGACCCGCGGACGATCGACTGCCGGGCGTACATTCGCTGTGTCTCCAGTCCAGGATGCAGCGGCGACCGGGGAAGTGTACATCCGGCCCCGCGAAATGGGTCGAGAACAACCCACCCCGGCGACCCGCTTCGCGGGTCGCTCGCGACCCAGCCGAGCCCGCCCGGCGCGACAACCGCTTGAAATCTGCGGTGTCATCGGTTTGGCAAGAGTTTTGCTCCGGAGCTTGTTGCGCGTAACCACGCGAGGGGAACCGGGCAACGGGATGGCGAGCTTCGCCGCAATTGCGGCGGCCGGCGCGAGTATCGAGAGATACCTGACGGCCGCCTTCACCCAGGCGCAGCCGATCGACGGCCGCAACACGCGTGCCGTGTTGGCGACCACGACGGACTTCGAGGAGGGCGGCGTCGCGTCGCTGATCGCGGCGCCGGCCGTGTCGGTGTTTCTCTATCGCGTCGACTTCAACAAAACGATGCGCGCCGCATGGTCGGCCGTCGGCTCCTACGAAGGCCGCGGCCGTCTGCCCCTCGATCTGCACTACCTGCTGACCGCGTGGGCCGACAACGCGGAGCACGAGCAGCGCATCCTTGGCCGCGCGCTGCAGGCGCTCGAGACCACGCCGATGTTGGCCGGCCCGTTGCTGCATCCCTCGGGGGGATGGGCGCCGAACGAATGTGTGCAACTAGGGCTGGAGGACGTGCCCACCGAGGCGCTGATGCGCACGTTCGACTCGTTGCCCGTCAAGTATCGGCTGAGCGTGCCGTACGTGGCGCGCATCGTGCGGATCGACAGTCTGGTCGCACGGCCCGATGTGCCCGTCGCCACCGTCATCGTGGGCGCGACAGCGTCCCCCGAGGTCTGAGGCGCGAGGAGCTCGATGGCCAACCGCCTTCTACCGTCCCGTTACGTCGAGGTCGTCCACCGGTTGGCGCTGGGCATCGAGGCCGTGGATGCGTTGCGCGCCGGCCGCATCGCGCCCGCGATCCGCATCACGTTCGACGAGATTCCGTTGGGTTTGAAGCGGTCCGAGATCATGCGGCACGACTCCGCGGTCTTCGCGCTGCTCTACGACGCGTCGATCGAGGACACGATCGTGGTCCGGCTTTTCGACGGGTCGGATGCCCGGTGGAGCCCCAAGACCGACAGGCGCCGGTTCGTGCCGCGCCGGCTGCGCGTCCCGCTGTTGGCCGTGGACGAAGCCGACGACCAGCCCGTCGCGAGGCGTGCGCGACGACCGGCGCTGTTTCCCGGCGCCGCCTACGACGTCGCTGATTGCGTCACCGGGATGCGCGGCTCGGTGGTCGCGGCCGGTGAGCCGCTCCGCTGGGCGCGCGTGCAGGCCGTCGAGCCCGTGAGCGGTGCTACGGTCGGGCGCGCGCATTGCGACGATCGCGGCGAGTTCCTGCTGCTGATCGACTCGGCGGCCAGCGGCCTGGCCGAGCTCAGCGATCCGCTGGAGCTCGACCTGCGCGTGCACGTGCCGATCGTGCCGGTCGTGAGCCCGGCGGTCCGAGACCAGGACGCGCTCTTCGACCTGCCCATCGAAGACTTACCGGCGCCCGGCGCCGCCGATTCCGTCTCACCCGGCGAGCTGCCCTGGCCGCAGTGGACGCCCGGAGCGACGACCCCGGTCGCGTTCCCGCTCGGAACGATTTTGCGCGGCCACGCGCCGCTCGCCGCATGAGATTCGTTTACACATGCTGAAGGAGCCCTGCCATGCCTGAGTATCTAGCGCCTGGCGTTTACGTCGAGGAAGTAAGCTTTCGCTCGAAGAGTATCGAGGGCGTGCCAACCAGCACGACCGGAATGGCGGGGCTCACCCACTTCGGCCCGGTGCAATACCCGAACGCGCCGAGCCAACGCGAGCCGCGGCTGGTGACGAGCTTCACCGAGTTCGAACGGGTGTACGGCGGCTTGACGGAGCTCGGCATCGACGGCGGGCGCACGGCGTTCCTCGCGCACGCCGCGCGCGCATTTTTCGCGAACGGCGGCAAGCGGCTGTACGTCTCGCGCGTGTTTGCGGCGCGCGACGCCGTGAACAACACGGGAATCGCGTCGCGCGCGGTCACCGACGGCGCGAACACGACGACGTGGACCGCGCGCTGGCCTGGCGCGATGGGCAACGTGTGGGTCGAGGCACGGCCGATGCGCACGCGCGTCATCGCGCTCGACCACGGGGGAGGCATTCGCGTGCAGCGCGTCCGTAACGGCGCCGTGATCGAGGTGCTGGCCGCGAACACCACGCCGCCGAAGACGGACGACCCGCTCAGTTTGGCGAACCTCGCCGTCGTGACGATCGACGAGGACGACAACCAGACGTTCACGGGCAATGCCCCCACGGCGCTCGGCCAGGTGATCCATCTCGTGGAGCTCGTGGTGACCGTGTACGTAGACAACGAGCGGATCGACCAGTACGCGGAGCTCGCCACGCATCCGGCGCAGACGCGCTACGTCGGCAAGGTGCTCGAGCTCGACGATCCGGCCGACGAGAATGCCGTCGTGTGGCTCGACTGGACCCCGCCGGCCGGCGCCGCGGCCGGCGCTGCCCAATTGGCGACGCTGCTGAGTGCGACGACGTCCGCGGGTCGTCTCACCGGCGGCAACGACGGCGATCTGCCGGCCGCGACGGACTTCGAAGGACAGGAGGCGGATCCGGACGATGCCGACATGAAAGCCACGGGTCTCGCTGCGCTCGGCGAGGTCGACGACGTCGCGATCGTCGCCATGCCCGACGCCGCCACGCTGCCCACCGAGGACGAAATCTTCACCGCCACGCAAGCGCTCGTGACGCACGCGGAGAATCTTCGCTACCGGATCGCAGTCGTGGACGGGCCGGAGGCGAGCTCGCTGAACGAGATCCGTCACTTCAGGGGCAGATTCGACAGCAAGTACGCGGCGCTCTATCACCCGTGGATAGAGATACTCGATCCGAACGAACGCCCCGCGCAAGGCAGGCCGCCGCGCCGCCTGCTGCTGCCGCCGAGCGGCTTCGTCGCGGGCATCTATGCGCGCACGGACATCGAGCGCGGCGTGCACAAGGCTCCGGCGAACGAAGTCGTGCGGGGGCTCACGCGCTTCGAGGCGAACATCAACAAGCCGCGGCAAGACGTGCTCAATCCCGAGGGCATCAACGCGCTGCGCTTTTTCGAAGGTCGCGGCAATCGCGTCTGGGGAGCGCGCACGATGAGCTCGGATCCCGAGTGGAAGTACGTCAACGTCCGCCGGCTGTTCATCTACATCGAGCACTCGGTCGACAAAGGCACGCAATGGGCGGTGTTCGAGCCGAACAACAGCCGGCTCTGGGCGAACATCCGTCAGACGGTCGAAGACTTCCTGCTCGTCCTGTGGCGCGACGGCGCGCTCCTGGGCGACAAACCGGAGGACGCGTACTTCGTGCGCTGCGATCGCACGACGATGACGCAAAACGATCTGGACAACGGCCGGCTCATCTGTCTGATCGGCGTCGCTCCCGTAAAGCCCGCGGAGTTCGTGATCTTCCGCATCGGCCAGTGGACCGCGGACGCGAAGGTTTAAGGCAACGAACGGAAATCCCACGAGGACAACGGCATGGCAACTCAACGCGACAATCCGTACGGCGCTTTCAATTTCATCGTCGCCCTGGGCGGCTCTCAGGGCGATGGCAACGAGGGCAGCATCGTAGGAGGGTTCTCCGACTGCAGCGGCATCGGCACGGACATCAACTACGCCGAGTACCGCAACGGCAACGAGAAATTCAACACGGTTCGTAAGGTCCCGAATACACACAAGGTCGATGACATCACCCTCAAGCGTGGGCTCGTCGGTTCCACGGATCTGTTCGACTGGATCAAGACGGTCCGTGACGGCGTGGCCGATCCCCGCAACGTGACGATCACGATGCTCGACGAGGCGCGCTCGCCGGTCGCGATCTTCACACTGCGTAACGCGCAGCCGAAGAAGTACACGGGACCGACGCTCGCGGCAAAGGGCGGCGAGGTCGCGATGGAAGAGCTGCACCTCGTGCACGAAGGCATCGAGTACAAGTAGCCCAGGTCGGCTCGGGGCGAGACAGCGATGTTGTCGGTTTCGCGAGTGCCCTTCGCGGCGCCCGGCGTCTACCGCGCGCCGGAGGCGCCGTTGCAGACGTTGACCGGCGTGCGCATGGACGTTTGCGGCTTCGCGGGCGTAGCTGCGCGCGGGCCCGCGCGCCGACCCGTCTGCGACGAGCAGTGGCCCGACACGCGCCCGTGCACCGAGCGGCGGCGGCCGCGGCTGCGCAGCGTGGCGGTGGCGGTCGAGTCGTTCGACGAGTACCGGCGGTGGTACGGCGGCTTCGAGGGCCCGGGTCTCATGCCCTATGCCGTCGCGTCTTTCTTCGAGCAGGGCGGCCGGCGCGCTTGGATTGCGCGCATCGTGCACGACTACGACGACGAGGCGAGCAACGCCGCCGGCGTCGCGACCGGCGTGCTGCCGGGCGTGGCGCCGGCCGCGGCGCTGCGCGCCCGGAACGAAGGTGCGTGGGGAAACGCGCTGCGCGCGACGCTCGAGCTCGGTGCCGCGCCGGCCGCGTTCGTGACGGCGGCGCTCGATCATCTCGTGTTGTCGTCAACGGCTGAACTGGGAGCCGGCAGCCTGCTCAGGCTCGCGCTAGCGGACGGATCGCGGGTGTTTCGGTTTGTCGATCTCGTCGAGTGTGGCGAGGACGCGCTTGCGCCGCGCACGTTGTATCGGGCGTATTTCGACGCCGCGGTCGCGTCCGTGCCCGATTCGGTCGAGTGCGTTGAGGCGGCCGTCGACATCGACGACGGCGACGGCCGGCACGAGCGGCTCGAGCGTGTGGGTCTGCACCATGCGCATCCCCGTTGGTTGGCGCAGGTATTGTGCTACGAGACGCAGCTCGCGTGGCCGGATCCGAGCTGGGCCGACGACCGGCTCACGCCGGAGAGCATCGAGCTCGTGCTGCCCGCGGCGCCGACTCCGCAGTTCCGCGGCGGCGAGGACCGGTATGCCGACATCGTGCCGAGCGACGTCGTCGACACGCGATTCCTGCCGGAGGACGAGCCGGGCGACGGTGTCAACTGCTTCGCGGCAGTCGGCGAGCTCTCGACGTTGTGCATACCGGATCTCTACTCGCCCGCGCCGCTGCCCGGATTCGAACCGATTCTCGATCCGCCATCCGTCGCGGGCGCGACGTTCGAGCGTTGCGTGGACCTGCCGCCGCCCGTGCGGCAGGCGAAGGCGACCTACGACCTCGCGGGGCTGCGGCGCGATCCGCGGCTGCCGTCCGATCTCAAGGAGATCGTGCAGCTCCAACAGGATGCGCTCGAACGGACCGAGCGGCTGTCGCACGTCGTGTTGCTACTCGACGTTCCGCCGGGGTTGAGCCAGCGAGAGATGCTCGCGTGGCGCGCGCACTTCGACTCGGCGTATGCCGCCGCCTACCATCCGTGGCTCACAGTGGCGCGCCGCGACGATTCGCGCGATCCGCTGATCCACGTGCCCCCCTCGGCGATCGCCGCGGGAATTATCGCGCGCACCGAGATCCTCTTCGGCGTGCCGCACGGGCCCGCGAACGCGCTCGCCTATGAAGTCGTGAGCGTCGACGATCGCGTGTCGTCCGAGCGTCACGACGAGCTGCATCCGTTCGGCATCAACGTCTACCTGCAGGAGCGCGACGGCGTGCGGCTCACGGCGGCGCGAACGCTGTCGCGCGATCCGCAGTGGCGGCAGCTCAGCGTGCGCCGCTTGGTGAGCATGCTCGCGCGTTCGCTCGAGCGGCAAATGCAGTGGTCCGTGTTCGAGCCCAACGGAGCTCGGCTGCGGTTGACGCTCACGCTGTTGCTGCGGGGCTTTCTGCGGCGGCTGTTCGCGGCGGGTGCCTTCAAGGGGGCGACCGAGGACGAGGCGTTCTTCGTGGACTGCGACGCCGTGTTGAACGCCCCGCCGGTCGTGGACGCCGGTCGGGTCATCGCCGAGATCGGTGTCGCCCCGGCGGAGCCCGTCGAATTCATCGTGCTCCGACTCTCGCGGGACGGCGACGGCACGCTGACCGTCGAGGAGTAGCCGTGGCGAATTCTCTGTTACGCGCCTTCCGCTTCAACGTGCAGCTCTGCCGCAGCCCGCAGGCCGAGTCGGGTGCGTCGGGGAGCGGCGCGGCGTCGGGCGCGACGCCCGGGGGCGAGACCTTGGGCGACGGCGGCTTCCAAGAGGTCTCCGGGCTCGAGATCGAGCTCGACGTGCAGGAGCACCTCGAAGGCGGCCGCAACAACGGCGCGATCCGGCGCGTCGGCCGCGCGAAGTATCAACCCGTGGTGCTCAAGCGCGGCATGTTCTACGGCGACTCGGGACGAGCGAATCGAGATCTCTGGCTCTGGCTGCAAGGCGTTGCCGACGGAGTGCGCCCCGTCGTGCGCTACGACGGGATCGTCGAGGTCATGAGCGTGAACGACGACGTCGCCGCCGTTTGGACGTTCGACCGCGGCCTGCCGGCAAGGGTGCGCGGACCGGCGCTGAACGCGAAGACGGGCGATATCTCCATCGAGGAGCTGCACATCGCCCACGAGGGTTTGCGATTGGCGAGCGCGTGACGCGCCGCGCCGGAGGTATCGGATCGAATGGAGCTCGCGAAGGCCAAATTGCAGCAGATCAGCAGTGACGACCCGCCGCGCGAGCTCGGGCCCGCCGTTGCCGTTCAATTCAATCCCACGACGCTGCGTCTCCAGCTCTCCAATCAAGTGGAGGGCGGCAACAGTCGCGGCGCGCAAGTGCGCCAGTTCATCGGCTCGAGCTCCACTCAGCTCACGCTCGATCTGATTTTCGACACGGCCGACGAAGGCACGACGGACGCGCCACGCTCCGTGCGAGAAAAAACAGCGCTCGTGGAGCGGTTCGTGCTGCCGCGCGCCGAAGGCAAGAAGAAGCAAGCGCCGCCGAAGGTGCGCTTCATTTGGGGCCACCTCGTCATCGACGGCGTCGTGGACAGCGTGAGCATCGACTTCGATTTGTTTGCCGCCGATGGCACTCCGCTGCGTGCGAAGCTGGGGCTCACGATCAAGGAGCAGAACAGCAAGTATCAGTTCCTACAGGCGGGCCCCGGTGCGAACACCGCCGGCAGTCCGCCCGTTCCCGGGGCGCCCACTGCCGCCGCGCCGGGCAGCAGCGGCGCCGGAGGCGACCGCAGCGCGCTCGCGCTCGCCGGCGAAAGCGCGGCGGACTTCGCCGCGCGCGCCGGTGTGGACCCCGCGGCGTGGCGCGGGCTCGCCGACGGGCTCCCGACCACCCTGTCGCTCGAGGCCGGTGCGGAGATCGATTTCTCCGCGAGCTTGAACGCGGGCGTCGGTGTCGGTGTCTCCGTGGGCGTGCAGGCCGACGTGTCGGCATCGCTCGAAGCGAGCCTCGGTCTCGCGGGCCGCGCCGACTCGGGCGGCGGGGCCGCGACCGGCAACGCCGGCTTCACGCTCGCCGCCGCGGGCGGCGTCGGGGCCGCGGTCGAGTCCGTCAAGATCGCGCGCGCGGCGGACGCCATCGAGCAAACGCGGCAAGCCTTCCAGCAACCGAGCGCGGGCGGGAGCGCGAGCGCCGGCGCGCGTTCGACGCGCGAGCCTGCCGAGCAGGGGCGCGCGCCGCTCGCGCGCGAGGACCGCTTCGCGGCGGCGAGCGCCGCGCAGTCCGCGCCCGCGCCCGCGCCGCCGCGCGCGGATCCGCGCGCCGTCACGTATGCGCTCGGTGTGCCGCTGCGTTCGACGGTCGGCGGCGCGCTCGCGTCGGCCGAGCCCCCCGCCACCTTCGACCCCACGACGCCGCGCTGGGAAGCGCTTCCGCAGCGGCCGCTCGTGCGTAACCCCGTCGACCGCCGGCGCGGCCATGCGCGCCCGTGCGGCTGCGGTTGCTGCGGTCGCTGAGGGCGTCGCGCATGACGGTGCAGATTGGAGAGATGGTGTCCGAGGTCAGCGTCGAAGCGGCGCCCACGGCGGCGACCGCCGCGCCGCCCACCGAGTGGCAGGAGCTCGCGAGGCTACGCGATGCGCGCGCGCAGCTTGCACGCGACGCGTGGCGCACGGCCGCGGAGGGCTTCGATGACTGAGGCCTTGTTCGTAGCCACTGCGCCGGTGTTCAAGGTGGACGGCGAGGTCAAAGGCGAGCTCGCCCGCGATCTGCTGCGCCTCGAAGTCGAAGAAGACACCGCGGGGCTCAAACGGCTGTCGGCCCGCTTCATCGCGCAGGGTCCGCAGCCGGGCGAGGCGGACGAGACGTTGCTCTACCTCGACGGCCGCGTGGTGGATTTCGGCAAGTCGCTGGAAGTGTCGATTGGGCCGGCCGACGACGCACGCACGATCTTTAGCGGCACGATGAGCGCGATCGATGCGGAGTTTCGCGAAGGCAGGCAGCCGGAGGTGCTGGTTTTCGCCGAAGACCGACTCATGCAGCTGCGTCTCACGCGGCGCTCGAAGACCTATCGACAGATGAGCGACGCGGACATCGCGGGAGAGATCGCGAGCCAGCACGGCCTGTCCGCCGACGCCACGGCTGAAGGGCCCACCTACGACGTCGTTCAACAGTGGAATCAGTCGGACCTCGCGTTCCTGCGGGAGCGAGCGCGGTTGATCCAGGCCGAGGTGTGGGTCTCCGACAAGCAGTTGTGCTTCAAGAGCCGCGGCCAACGTACCGCGACGGACCTCGTTCTCGTTCAAGGCAACCAGATCCTCGCGCTCAGCGCGCGCGCCGATCTCGCGCACCAGCGCACTAAGGTCGAGGTGAGCGGCTACGATGCGCAGAGCCGCGACGCGATCGTGGAAGAGGCGGGCGAGGACGCGATCGGCGCTGAGACCTCGGGCGGCCGCAACGGCGTCGCGCTCGCGAAACAGGTGTTCGGCGACCTGCCGTCGTACCGAGTGCGCAGCATCGCGATCACCGGCGACGAGGCGCGCGAATATGCGCGCGCGGAGCTGCTGCGGCGCGCGCGCGCTTTCGTCACGGTGGCCGGCGTTACGCGCGGCACGCCGGATTTGACAGTCGGTACCAAGCTCTCGCTCGAACGCGTCGGGGCGCCGTTCGAAGGCGGCGGGTATTACGTCACGCGCGTATGCCATACCTACGATCTCGCGCAAGGTCATCGGACGCGCTTCGAGGCGGAGCGCGCGACGGTCGGAGCGAGCTCATGATCAGCGCGTTCGTGCCGGACGGTCAGGCGCCACGCTACTTCGGCGTGTATCCCGCGGTCGTGACCGACCTCGTCGACAGCGACGCGCTCGGGCGCATCGAGGTCAAGTTCCCGTGGCTCGGCGACGCCGGCGCGGACGTGCGCGCATGGGCCACGTTGCTGACGCCCTATGCGGACGACGACCAGGGCTTCGAGGTATTGCCCGAGGTAGACACGCAGGTGGTCGTCGCGTTCGAGGCCGGCGACTTGCGTAGGCCCTACATCGTGGGGTCGTGCTGGAACGGCAAGGAATCGTTGCCCGAGGCGGCGGCGGCGGCCAACAACAAGCGGCTCATCAAGACGCGCTCGGGCTCGCTGCTCGAGTTCGACGACACGGAAGGGGCCGCGCAAGTCACGCTGTCGATGAAGAGCGGCCACAAGCTCGAGCTGAGCGACAGCAGCCAAGAGGTGAAGCTCACGCACTCGAACGGCTGCGTGATCACGTTCACCGCCGGCGGCCAAATCAATATGCAGGCGAACAGCACCGTCGAGGTGACGGCCTCCGCCGTCAACGTGCACGCCGCGATGGCGAAATTCGACGGCGTGGTGAAGTGCGAGACCCTGATCACCAACTCAGTGATCTCGTCCTCGTACACGCCGGGGGCGGGCAACGTATGGTGAGCCAGCCCAAGCCGAAGCACCCCTGGAGGCTCGTGGGCCCGTGGTACCGCTGGCCCCGCGCCGGCGTTCCGAGCGACGGTCGCAGCGCGCCGCCGGCGATTCAGAAATTCTCAAGCGACGACTTCGTCAACGAGTTCATCAAGGAGCCTCAGCGCTCGCTCAAGTTCGACGACGACGTCGATCGCGTGTATGCCGTGCAATACGAGCCCGCGACACTGTCGACGGGTCCGCTCAAGGACAAGCTCGTAACGCTGTTCCCTCAGGACGCGAACGGCAAGCCGAATCCGAGCCGCACGAAGCTCGTCTCTACGCAGGTGCGCAAGCTGTTCTTGCCGACGCACAGCCGTCACTACCTCGTCGTCTGCGAGTTGCATTGCGACATGCCGGGGTTGCCGAGCGTGAGGCGCGCGGAGACGTGCCAGGCTGGATTCGTCGTGCGCAGGAAACATTTGAGCTATCCCGAGTCCGCTCGACCCTTCGCCGTGAACCAGATCCGGGAGATCGTCGGTCTCCAGGCCCGGCTCGCCGAGCTCGACGAGAGCTCCCCCCTGCGGCCGCGCGCGGCCAAACGCCGCCAGCAGCGCATCGCGAAGATGAAGGACGACGGTACTTTCGTCGCCAGGCGCGCCGAGCTCGTGACCGCCCTCGGCGACGCGCGCCGTACGCTCGAGCAGTGGAAGACGGACAACGGCGTGCGCTCGATCCACCAAGGGTGGGTGCCGGGCGAGCACGAACGGATCGGCGCGTGGCAGATCGTTGAAGACGAGCCACAGACGCTCACCGAGGCCGTCTACCCGCTGTTCCCCCTCGTCGCCGATCCGAACGCGCCCGAGCACGACGCGGCCGGCCGCACGATGTTCTTCGGGCTGATTCCGGCGTCGAGCTTCGACACCGACGCCGGCAAGTCGCGCTACGACGACGAGTCGATCTACGAAATTCGCTGCTTCGTCCGCCGTCACGACGAGCGCTGTCCGCGCAAAGTGGACGCCGTCCCCGACTGCTGCGGGGAGCTCGTGTGGAGCCTCGCCAGCGAGCGCTATCAGCTCGCGGCGCAGTTCGACGTCGAGGGCACGGCTAATCGGCCGATCACGATCAAGATGCCGAATCTCGCGGCGCTCGCGGCGCTCGCGGCAAAGCGCCCGTTCGGCAAATTCTCGCCCGTCAAGGTGATTCAGCCGCAGAGCTTGAAGCCGAAGACCGACGGGACGTCGTTGAGCGGGGGTGCGATGGGCGGAGTCGAGATCTGCTTTTTCTCGATTCCGCTGATCACGATCGTGGCGATGTTCGTGCTCAACATTTTTCTGCCGATCGTCGTTCTCGTGTTCGGCCTGTGGTTCCTGCTGGCGTTCAAGTTTTGCATTCCGCCGAGCATCGCGGTCGACGCGGGCATCCAGGCGGAGCTCGACGCCGTGGGCGCGGCCGGCGTGGACATCGACACGGGCTTCAGCCTCGCGGTCGACTTCCAAGGCCCGAACCTCACGACGGCGCAGGTCAACGCCGACCTGAGCGCGCAGGTCAGCGCCGACATCGCCGTAACGCATCAGCTCCCCGCGGGCGACGTCTCCGCGGGCATCGACGACCTCGCAAATTCGCCGCTGAGCGACCTGAACGCCATCAACGTGGAGACGGCGAGCCTGCCGAGCGACGCCGCGAACGACCCGCCGATCGTCGACTTAAGCGCCGGCCTCGAATACGAGGACCATCGTGTCGTCGGCGAGGGAGCTGCGGCATGAGCACGAAGGCGCGGCTCGGCCGAGGTTGGGACGCGCGGCTCGCGCCGCAGCGTGCGGCGCCGGACGGCGGTGGCTCGCTCGCGTATGCCGACGGGCCCGAGAAGGTGCGGCAGTCGATGCTCATCATCCTCGACACCGAGCCCGGCGAGCGCGTGATGCGTCCCACGTTCGGCTGCGGCCTGCGCCGCTATCTCATGAAGCCCAACACCACTGCGACGCGCGCGCTGATCCAGCACGACGTCGAACGTGCGCTGTCCACGTGGGAGCCGCGCATCACTCTGGAACGAATCACCGTGGACCCCGGCGACGACGCGGCGATGGTGCTGATTCAAGTCGCGTACGTCCACGAGCGCACGGGGCGCAAGGACAACCTCGTCTACCCGTTCTATCTGCAATGAGAGCTCGCCATGGCATTGCCTAGCCCGATTCTCGACGATCGCTCTTACCAACAGCTGCGCGACGAGCTGGTCCGCCGCATTCCGGTCTATGCGCCGGAGTGGACCGACCACAACGCGTCCGATCCCGGCATCACGCTGATCGAGTTGTTCGCGTTCCTCGCTGAGAACCTGCTCTATCGGTTCAACCAGATCCCCGAGGCGACGAAGCTCGCGTTCCTCAATCGGTTGCAGTTGCCGCTGCGGCCGGCCGTGCCGGCGCGAGCCATGCTCGCGCTCACCACGGAGCAGCCGGCGGGAGTGCTCGTGCCGCTCAGAACCGAGGCGCGCGCCGGCAGCGTTCCGTTCGAGACGCTGAACGAGGTGCACGCATGGCCGGTGTCGGCGACGGCCGTTGCGCGCATGCGGTCGGCGGAGCCCGATCCCACGCTCGAGCCCGAGGTCTACGAATTCGCAGTCCGCGCGATGGACGCGCTGCGCCCATTGCCGGCGGAGAAGTTGCCCGAGTACTACGAGAATCGATCGGTCTCGGCCGACGGCAGCGGCGATCCCGTCGATTTTGGCGCGACCGTCGACCGCACGCTATGGGTGGGTGTGCTCGCCGAGAAGGGGGCCGACCTCGCCGAGATGGAAGAGACGACGCTCACGATCGGGTTCGTGCCCGATCCGGTCGTCGCGACCATGGACGACGTCCGCGCCTGCCCCGGCGCCGGCGTGACGTCGGGCGGGCCCGGCGTCGAGTGGCAGATCTCGTTGCGCACGCTGCGCGGCGGCGAGCCCGTGTACCGCCGGTTGAGGCTGGTCGGCGACACGACGCGGGGTCTCACTCAGCTCGGCATGGTGCAGCTCAAGCTGCCGGGCGATCTGGCGGACGTCGGCCCGCCGCTGGTCGACGCCGACCTCGCGGGCACGGGCGACTTCTCGCCCGCGCTCGACGACGAGACGAGTGCGCGAGTGCTGTTCTGGCTGCGCGCGTTTCGCACCGACGCGAGCAGCTTGCCGCGCGTGAAGCTCGTGATCGTCAATGCAGCGGAAGCGTGCCAAGAGAGGAGCGCGCGGCCCGAGTTCCTCGGCACGGGTGACGGGCAGCCCGGCCGCGAGTACGCGCTCGCGCATTCGCAGGTGCTGCCCGCCAGTCTCGAGCTCCAGGTGGAGGAGGCCGGCGGCTGGACTTCTTGGACCGAGGTCGCGGATTTCGACGCAAGCGGTCCCGACTCGCGGCACTTCGGCCTCGACGCTGAAGCCGGCACTGTGCGCTTCGGCGACGGGGAGCGAGGCCGCCCGCCGCAGATCGGCGAACGCATTCGCGCGCTGTCGTATCGCTACGGCGGCGGCGCGCAGGGCAACGTGCCTGCGCGGGCGATCAGCAAGATCTCCGTCGGCGGCCTCAAGGTCGCGAACCCGCTCGCGGCGATCGGCGGCGCGGAGCAGGAAACGATCGAGGCCGCGCTCGAGCGGATCCCGGGTGAGCTGCGCCGCCGCGACCGCGCGGTGACCGCCGACGATTTCAGGGAGCTTGCGCTGCAAGCGCCGGGCGCCCAAGTCGGCCGCGCCGAATGCCTCCCGCGTTTCTATCCGCCGACGCGCGAATCGGAGAAGCCGGGGATCGTCACCGTCGTCGTCTGGCCGAAGGAGGACGCGCTTCACCCGGATGCGCCGCTGCCCGACGCCAACTTGCTGAGGACCGTGTGTGCCTGGCTCGACGAACGTCGTCTCGTCACGACGGAGCTCTACGTGATTCCGCCGACGTATCGCAAAGTCGCGGTGTCGGTGGCGCTCGAGGTGAAGCCGGGTTACGGGGCCGAAGCCGTGCGGCGCTGGGTCGAGCTCGTGCTGCGCCAGTATCTCGCGCCGCTGCCGCCCTACGGTCCGAGCGGATCCGGCTGGCCGCTCGGCCGCCGAGTCTACGGCCCCGAGCTCCAGGCGGCGGCGTTGCAAGTCGAGGGAGTGGAGTTCCTCGAGCAGCTCGAAGTTGCCGGCTGGGACGCAAGGAGCGATGCGTGGGTGCCGGGCACGGTCAACCTCGCGCCCTACGAGGTCGTGGAGGTTACCGAGATCGTGGTGGTCGAGGGCACGACTGCGCCGCCGCCGGGCTCGGCTCTCACGCCGCCCGCGACGACGACGCCGGTTCCGGTGCCCGTGCTTCGCGAGGAGTGCTAGAGCATGCCCGCCACGCCGCGGTTCGCTCTCGTCCGCGGCGCGGACCAGTGGCAGCGCGCGGCGTTCATCGACACGGCGCTCGTCGACGGTGACGCGCAATTGGCGTGGGAGACGCCGCCGGCCGATGCGACGCCAGCCGAGCCGCAGAGCGGCGCCGGACTGGCGTTCGACGCGAGCTGCCGGCTGTATCGCAGCTTGCCGGAGCAAGGCGACGTCGAACGCATCCTGTGGTCGGCCGAGGATCCGCTCCGGCCGCAAGGCTCGCCGGAGCCGCTGCGTCTGTTCGGCGGTGCTCGCACGCCGCTCGCGGGCGACTTCGCGTTCAGCGACGCGAGCGCGGCGTATCTGTTGCGCACGCCGCGCGCGCTCGCGGTCGACGCCGAGGAGCGTCTATTCATTGCCGCGAGCGGCGGGCGCGAAGTCGTGGTCTTCGATCTTTGGTCGCGGCGCCTGTTGCGGCGTGTTCCACTGCCGGGCGAGCCCGTCGACCTGGCGTGCGACGGCGAGCATGCGTACGTACTGCTCGCGAACCCGACCGCCCTCTACAAGCTCGGTGCGCGAGCGAGCCCTCGACGGCAACCGCTCGCCGCGGCGGTGACCGAGCCGTCGCGACTGTCGATCTGGGAGGGCAGCCGCGTGCTCGTGCTGAACGCCGCCGGCACGGCGACCAGCCAGGTGCTCGACGCGCGAACCGGTGCCGTCGTCGTCGACCGCGACGTTTGCGCCCACGCGAGCGACATCGAAAACTATCGCCCGCGCGATGCCGCGCAATCGGCGCTCGTGATCTCGCGCCGCGGCGGCGAAGACTTCGCGCGCGTCGAGCTGCCGAGCGGCGCCGCCGTCTCGATCTTGCCGCTCACGGCGCGCAGCTACGACGGCCGCGGCATCGTGCGCACACCGGATCAACGTATCGCGTACTGGACGGCGCACGGGCTGCGGTATGCCGTTGCCGCCAAACCGCGCTACGCGCGCCGCGGCGAAGTCATCGGTTTTCGCCTCGATAGCGGCGAGTTCCAGACGTCCTGGGGACGACTGTTCGTCGACGGGTGTATTCCCCGCGATTCCACTGTGAGCGTGCGCTGCATCGCGACCGACGAGCCTCCCGACTCGGGGCTCGTGCCACGCACGCCGCCCGTCAACGCGCAGAGCCTCGTGATCGGGCACCCCGAGCTCTCTCCGCCGCTGCCCGCGAAGTGGATGGTCGACGCCGCCGGCCCCGCGCGACCGTTGCATCGGAGGCCCGGCTCGGAGCTCGCGTGGTTGCGCCGTCGAGCCGACGACGAGTTCGTGACCTACGAGGCGCCGATCATGGCGAACCCGGGCCGCTACTTGTGGGTGCTGCTCGAGCTCGCCGGCAACAGCGTGGCGACCCCGCGGATTCGCGCGTTGCGCGCCGAGCACCCGGGCCACGACTACCTACAGCGGCTTCCGCGCACGCTGTCGACCGACACCGCCGCGGCGAGCTTCCTGCGGCGCTATCTCGCGATGTTCGCGGGCCAGCTCGGCGAAATGGACGAGCGAGCCCGACGCCGCCACGTGCTGCTCGATCCGTTCGCCGTTCAGACCGACGCGCTGCCGTGGCTCGCGAGCTGCCTCGGGATGCCGCTCGACGAGCGCTGGAGCGAGATGGCGAAGCGGACCGCGATCGCCGAAGCCATCGGTCTCTTCAAGACACGCGGGACGATCGCGGGATTGTCGCGATTCATCGAGATCGCCGCGGGCGTGCGGCCGATCATCATCGAGAAGTATCGACTGCGCGGCGGCGGAAGCGTCGGCGGAGAGGCGCCGCAGTCTTCGAATGCCATTCTCGGCGCGGGTTTCCGCGTCGGCGGCGCCGTGGGCACGGTTGGGACGACGCCGCTCGAGACGACCGCCGCAGACGCGTTCGCGACTCACGCGCATCGCTTCACCGTGCTCGTGCCGAGCGCTTTGCGCGAGGAAGACGTCGCGATGCTCGGCGACCTGCTCGACAAGCATCGGCCCGCGCACACGCTCTACGACCTTTGCACGATCGGTAGCGGTATGCGCGTGGGCCGCGGATTGCACGTGGGGCTGAGCTCCGCGATCGGCCGCGGCGGCGGCTTCTCGCAGCTGCAGGTCGGCGGCAGCGCGCTCGGCCGGGGCGCGGTAGTCGGTCGCGCGCAGCCTGGGATTCGCCCGGGAGCGACGCGTTTGCCGGGCGCGTTGGGAAGCGGCTCCGACAGCCGAGTCGGTTGAAACGAATGAACGCCGTGAGCATCCAGCATCTGCGCCGCCGCACCGAGATTCGTGGGGCCGGAGCCGCCGCGCTGCGCGAACGCGTTGACGTCGCGTTCGCGGCCGTGCTCGACGACGGCCTGGAGGTCGCGTTCCATGCGCACGGCATCGGGCTCGACGAGGACATCTGCATCCGCAGGCTGCACACGCGCAACCGCCTGCAGCCCGGCCGCTCCGATGCGCAGTGGGCGGCCGATCTCTCCCTCACCTGGATTGAGGAGGTTCGGCGGATGCTCGCGCGCGGCGGCCCCGATGTCGTGCGCTATCGGTCGCGCTTGCATGCCCTCGTGGACATCGCGGTGAGCGTGCAGCGTGGCGACCGCTCGCGCGAGTGGGCTTGGCGGCAGCTCCGCGAGTGGCGCGAGGAGCACGTCGACGCGGCTCAGGCGATCGAGGCGCTCGTGGATACGCTGACCTGCCACGAAACGGCCGTTGTGCCGGTGCTTGCGGTGCTCGCGGCGCGCGGCGCGCTCGCCCCGCTCGCGGCGCGCCTCAACGAACCTCAGGTCGTGGCGCTCGCGCTCGCCGCGCTCGCGGCTGCGGGTGCGCCGCGCGAGTTGCTCGGCGCCGCCGCTTCGGCGTCGGACGCGGAGACCGAACAAGTCGAACGGCAGGCGGCGCGAGCGCTCGCCGCGTCGCCGCTCGCGCCCGCAATCGCCACCCACGCGCCGCCGGGTGCAGGCGAAGCAGCCGCCGTGCTCGTGCTGTTGGGCGCGGAGCCGGCGGTCCTGCGCGGCCGCGACGCTCGTCGCATCGTCGTTGCCGGCGCGCGCCGACTGCGCGCGGCGCGCTCCGTCGCGGCGCCCGCGCCGAACCAGCCGGCCGGGCGTGAGCAACTAGCGCGCCGGCCTCCCGCGCCGAGCACGGCGCCGACGGACGCCGACGCACCGCAACGCGACCCGACCGAGGCGCGGCTGACGGTCGCCGGTGCGAGTGACGGCCCGCCGCAGCCCGTCGACGGCGCCGCGCCCGCGCTTCGCGGCCGCTCGGCGGAGCCGGTGGCATCAGCCGTCGACGCGGCGGACGATGCGGGCGCAACGACCGGATGGGGCGGACTGCTGCTGCTGCTGCCGCTCGTCGAGCCGAGCGGTGTGCTCGAGCTCGCGACCACCGACGATGCGCTGCAATCGCGAGGTCTACCGTGGACGTTGCATCGGCTCGCGACGTTGCTCGCGCCGATCCCGCTGGATGACCCGGCCGCGCTCGCGTTTGCGGGCGTCGCGGCCAGCGCTGCGCCCCCGCTGCTTGGCTCAGAGGCGCCGACGGTCGCCGAGCAGGACGCGCTCGCGCATCTCGGCGACACGCTTGTCGTCGCGCTGCGCGAGCGGCTCGGCGACGTCGGCGCCGCGACACACCCCGGGTCGCTCGGTCTGGCGCCGCGGCTCGAGCTCGCACAGGATCTGCTGCTTCACACGATCTGCCGGCGCGCCGCCCGCATCCGGTTCGACCCGGGGTGGATCGAAGTGCGCTTCCGGCTCGCGGACGTGTCGATCGCCATTCGCCGCTGCGGCCTCGATCGCAACCCCGATTGGCTGCCCTGGCTCGGCGCGGTCGTGAGGTACGTCTATGAGTAGCGAGCTCGTCGCGGAATGCATGCGCGTCGAGACGGGCCTCATGGCCGCGAAGCTTCTGCGCCTGCTCGAGTCGACGCTGCCCGGCGCCGACGGCGCCTTGGCGGACGGCGCCGCGTTCTTGCGCGCCCGTTCGGTCGGCGCGGCGGAGGCGCGCGCCGCCGAAGCCGTGCGCGAGCAGGCGACGGATGCGCCGCCGCTGCCGCTCGATCGGTTGGTCGCGGGCTTCGGTCTGCGGCAGCTCGAGGCCGCGTTGCTCGTTCTCGCCGGATTGCCCGACGAGCACGAAGGCTATGCGGCCCTGTTGCGCGCGCTGCATCCCCGCAACGAGCCGTGGGCGACCGTCGGGCTCGCGGCGAGGCTGCTTGTGCAGGAGCACGAGCGCCACCGCCTGCGGGACCTGCTGACCGGCGGCGCGGCCGTGACGCGCGGCATACTGCGGCTCGAGGGCGAGGCGCCGTTCTTCGAGCGCTCGCTGTGTCTACCCAGATCGCTTTGGGCGGCGCTGCACGGTGTCGAGCGTTGGCCGTCGGGGATCGAGATTTGGCCGCGGCAGCCGTCGGGCGCGCACGGCCTCGAGGCGTGGCTTGCGAAGCCCGCGTCGGTGCGCGCGCTGACGGCGCTTCGCGAGCGTCTCTCGGCGACGATCCTGGTGAGCGGCGAGAGCGACGACGCGCTGATGTGGCGTGCCTTGGCGCTCGTCGCGCGCGCCGAGCGCAAGGCCGTCGGCATCCTCTGCGCGGCCGCGCCCGATGCTTCACAGCAGCAGCTGATCCAGATTCACGCCGTGGTGAGCGGCAGCGTGCCTGTCGTGTCGCTGCCCGAAAGCGAAACGGCCGGCCCGCAGACCGCGGCGGCGGGCGCCCTGTGGACGATGCCCGACACGGTCGTGCTCTGCACGCGCAGCGGTCAGATGCGCTGGAACGCGCCGCGGCCGCTGATCGCGTTGCCCGCCGAGCCGCTCGACGCGCCGGCGCGCCGCTCGATGTGGGAGCGAATCTTACCGGGCATGAGCTCGCACGCGGCGTTCTTGGCGGCCCGCTTCCCGATGGAGCCCGCGAGCGCCGACCAAATCGCGACGGATTTGCGGGCGCTCGAGCGCATCGAACGGCGCGGCCCGACTCTCGACGACTTCCTGCTGGGCATGCGCTCGCGCGCCTCGTTGCATTTGTCGGGCTCGATCAAGTTGGTGAAGCCGGCGGCCGGATGGGACGACCTCGTGTTGCCGGCCACGCGTCTCGAGCAACTGCGCGAGGCAGTGAACCGCCTGCAGAATCAGCTGCGGGTGCTCGACGAGTGGGGTTTCCTGAAGGGACGCACCGGGTCGCGCGGCGTGCGCATGCTGTTCTCCGGCTCGCCGGGCACCGGCAAGACACTGTCGGCGGAGGTGATGGCGCACGCGCTCGCCGTCGACCTGCTCGTGGTCGATCTCTCGCGCGTCGTCTCCAAGTGGATCGGCGAGACGGAGAAGAACCTATCGACGGTGTTCGATAGCGCGGAGCGCGCGCAGGCGGTGCTGTTCTTCGACGAGGCCGACGCCTTGTTCGGCAAGCGCACGGAGGTGTCCGACGCTCACGATCGCTACGCCAACCTCGAAACGGCGTACCTGCTGCAGCGGCTCGAGCGTTTCGAGGGGCTCGCGATCCTCGCCACGAATCTGCGCCAGAACATTGACACCGCGTTCACGCGCCGGCTCGAGTTCGCGATCGAGTTCGACGAGCCGGATCGGCAGCAGCGGCACCGTTTGTGGCGAACGCACATTCCGTCGGGCGCGCCCCTCGCACCGGATGTGAATCTTCTCGAGCTCGCCGCGCTGTACCCCGTGACGGGCGGCGTCGTGCGCAACGCCGCGGTGTCCGCGGCGTTCCTCGCGGCCGCCGATGGCACCGACATTACGCGCCAGCACTTGGTGCGGGCCGTGCGGCGCGAGTACGAGAAGGCCGGGCGCGCATTTCCGGGCGCCCCGGCGGGGACGGTCTCGTGAGCCCCGGGCGCCGGCGCTCGGGCTACGCAGCGATATCGATAAGGAGCAGGATCATGGCGACGACGACGTTATTGGAGCTTGCCGCGCAACGGGTCGCGGCTGCGCAAGCGGAGAAGACCGCCGCGCAAGATGCGCTGCTCACGGCTCAGAACGCGCTCACGAGCGGTCAAAACGCGCTCGAGACGGGCAGCCGCGCGGTCAAGGCACAGAACGACGCAATTGCAGCCGATCGCGCCGCGCTCGCCGCGATCGCAACGCCGGCCGACGCCGCCCCGATTCTTGTGCGGTTGCGAACGGAGACGATCGCGCATCGCACCGCGTCGGGTGCGGTGGTCGCCGCCACGGTGGCCGTGGCGCAGGCGCGCGTGGCGCTCGAGCAGGCGCGCGCGCGTCTGCGCGACGCGGACGCCGCGCTGGCCGCGGCGGACGCGGACATCGAGTCCGTGCGCGCGGCGCACGACAAGCGCGCTGCCGCGACGCAATCGATGGCGGAGTCGCCCGTCGCCGACGTTGCGGTGCGCGCGACGGGCGCGCTCGCAAGCCCGCAGTTCGCCGCCGCGAAGCAACGGGTCGAGATCGATTTCCCGGCCGCGTTGCGCGACCGCGCGCGCGACAGAGCCGCCACGGCGCTGAACCGTGTGAAGCGGGCGCGCCAGACCGCCGCAGGCGTCGTGGAGCTCGTCGACGCGCACTTTGCCGGGGGCAGGGCGGCCGACCGGATCGAGGCGGCCGCGCGCGTGTTGGCCGAGAAGGACGCCGAGCTCTTCGACTTCGTCGCGCGCGGGCCGAGCCGCGTCGTCGCGGCCGAAGCCGCGCTCGCGCGGGTCGCGTCCACAGACAACCCGCCGCTGACCGCCGAGGAGCACGCCGCGATCGACGACGCGGCCCGCAAGGCGGCGCGCGAGGCCGCGGCGACGCTCGAAGGCGAGCGCGACACCGCGCGCGACGCCTTCGAGAAGGCGCGCGCCGACTATGACCTCGAGGGCGTCGCAGTGCTCGCGACCGACGGGCCCGACGGAGTGACGGCGGCGCTAGCCGACGCGACCACCGATCTCGCCAAGGCTAAGAAGGCGTTGGACGACGCAAGCGACGAGCTGCAGGACAAGGAAACGGACTTCGACGCGGCGGCGCGGCAGACGATCAAGGAATGGGCCGCCGCCGTCCCGGATTCCGCGTGGCGCGATCTCGTCGACTTCGACGCGGCGGCTGCGACGCTCGATGAGCTCGACGGCGGACCGGGCACCCTGGTCGCGGACGTTGCAGCCGCCGAAACCGCATTGATCGAGGCACTCACGGAAGCGGACGAGGAGGCATTCGTGCTGCGCGCGTTGCAGGGAACGGCGGCCGCGGATGCGGTCGCCGCCGACGTCGCCGCCGCGAATGTCGAGCGCACCGGCTTCGTGGCGCTGCGCGGCGACAACTAACAGACCGACCGACGAGGACCTCAGCATGGCGAACACACCCGACAGCGCCGCGTGCCTGGAAGACGGCGAGCGAACGCTGACACCGATCAGTCCGTTTCTCGGGCTCAACTACCACTTCGGCATGTTGCTCGGCGTCGACGACTTCTCGACCGAGCAGGCCTATCACCGCGGCAAGATCAGGCTGCACAACGCGTGGCTGCATCGCGAAGGCGTCGTATGGGGCCTCGAGGTTCGGCTCGACACGCCGAAGTCCGAGGTCCGCGTGCGGCCCGGGTTCGCTCTTGACGGTGCGGGTCACGAGCTGCGCCTCGAGGCGGAGGCCTGCGTGGCGCTCGGCGCGTGGTTCGCGGAGCATCGCGAAGACGCTGATTTCAGCGTCGAGGCGGAAGGCGACGAGGTCAGGTTCGACGCGTACGTGACGATCGCGCACAAGGCTTGCTTGACGCGCCAGGTGCCGGCTCTGAGCGAGCCTTGCGACGCCGCCCGCACGGACACGGCCTACTCGCGCGTGTTCGAGACCGTCGAGCTCAGGCTCGTGCCGGGACGCGCGCCGCAACCCCCTCCGCCGCCCTACCACGGTTTGCGCGTGCTGTTCGGTCTCGACGTCGCGCGAACTCTCGAAGACGGCACCGTCGAGCCCGGCGATCAGGAGATCCTCGACGCGCGCGCAGCCGTGGCCGCGTTGCCGCGCGAGCAGCAACGTCAGGCGTGGCTCGACCTGTTCCGCCGCACGGCCGCCGCCGACGAGATCGCGCTCGCGCCCGCGACCGATCCCGACACCGGCGAGGCGCTGCTCTTCCCGACGCCCGAACGCGAGCCTGTGGTGCTCGCCGAGTTGCGCGGCATCGTGCTCGAGAAGACGGGCGACGGCTGGACCGCGAGCGGCGGCACGGTAAGCAACGACGTGCGTCCCTCGCACGTCGCGACGCGCACCATTCAGGAATTGTTGTGCGCGTGCCTGCACAACCCAGCGAGTCCTCTCGCCGACGCCGGCGGACCGCGCATCGACCGCGCGAGCGTGGCCGTGAACGGCGTCGAGATCTCGTTCACCGTAGATCGCGACCTGCACGAGGCGAGCGTGCGGCCGGCTGCTTTCGCCGTGAGCAGCTTCGACGACGCCACCGGCTGGCAGCGCGCGACCATCGACGAGGCCGAATACGACGCCGCGACGAAGACGACCACGCTGACGCTCGACGAGGCGCTCGGCGGCGAGTTGCAGCGAGTGATTGCGTTCGGCACGGGCGACAGCCCGCTGCTCGGCGCCGATCTGGTGCCGCTGGCCGGCGCTACGGGCGATCCGGCCGCGATCGCCTACAACGGCCGGGACTTCGTCTATATGCGCAAGGTTTCCTAGAGGCAGCGGAGCACATCATGGCAATCACCAAACTCGACGCCAACACGCCGCTCGTTCTGGTCGGACAGCAGACGGGCCTCACGATCATTCCGGCGCAGACGCCGCTCACGAGGCTCAACTACTTCGACGGCAAGTTCCTGCGTGCGCAGGACTTGCAGGCGGAGCAGGAGTACCTGCGCCAGTTGACGCAGCTCTCGAACCAGGCCAACGGCTTCGGCCTCGTGAACGGCTTCGATCTGTCGCTCGGCGGCGGCGACCAGCTGACCTTGAGCCCGGGTCTCGCGATCGATCCGCGCGGCCGGGTGTTGCTGCTCGGTCAGGAGCAGCGCGTCTCGATAGCGGAGCTGATCGCGAAGTCTCGCGAGCTCTTCAAGCTGCTGCAGTCCTCGACGCTCAAGTCTACCGGCGGATTCGCGAACTGCGAGGTGGTGAGCGCGGCGCCGACGACCGCCGTCGCGGGCCGCGACTGGTATCTGATCACGATCTCGCACGCGGAAGCGCTGTGCGGCGAGGAGGACGTGTACGGCAAGCTTTGCGAGGAAGCCTGCGTCACCAGCACCGATCGGCCGTATCGGATCGAGGGCGTGGTGCTGCGCGCGCTTCCTTTGCTGCTGGGCACGCCGCTCGCGCAGTCGACGGCGGTGAAGCTGGACCGCACGCACCTGCGCTCGCTGATCGCGTCGGCCTTCTACGCCGACGAGGCGAAGCGGGTGGGCGATCTGATCTCGCGCGCGGGGCTTGCTTCCACCACGTGGTGCAACGGCGCCGTTGGCGTCGGCGGCAACGACGTCGCGCTCGGCGTGCTGGTGCGCGACGGTAATAGCGCGCTGTTTCTCGACGACTGGATCGCCCGGCGCGAGCTCATCGAGACCTCGCCGCGCCGCTATTGGCAGTGGCGCATGGCGATGCGGCCCTGGGACGTCTACGTCGCACAGATACTCCAGTTCCAGTGTCATCTTCATCACCGCTTTGCCGACGCGCCGCCGGACGCGGTCGCGGACGATCCGTGCGCGGAGGCCAAGGAGCTGGTGGGGGAGGCGGCAAAGCACTTCAAGGCGCTCAGCGCCTTCTACGAGCAGACCACGTCGCGCCTTCAGAAGGTGTCGAAGAAGGTGCGCGAGAGCGTGCTCGAGGAAGGGGCGGCGCCGGAGCTGTTTCAGAACAAGGCTCAGCTGGCGGCGTTCGACGCGCGCCTCCAGAAGGCGAGCGAGCAGCTCGCGCTGCTTCCGCAGAACCGGCTGCTGATTCGACTCGGGATCGTCGAGACGCCGAGCGCCGGTTACCTCCCGGTGATTCCCGGCAACACGCTCAGCGTCAACTCACAAGTGCGGCGGCTCATGGGAGAGGGCGTCGACCTGCGCTTCTGCGTGGTGCGGCCCGATTTCGTTCCGCATGCGCTCGAGGAGGCGCAGCACATGGAGCGGATCTCGCTGCTCCAGGGGCTCGACGATCCGAACAACTGCCCTCACGTCGACGTGCTCGTGCCGAACGGCACGATCGCGCGGGATCGGTCCGAGACCGGTCGCTTCTACGAAATGCGGCTCAACTTGATTCCGGAGAACCTAGAGCTGCTCGCTCTCGCGACGCAGCTCGCGGCCGAGCTCCGCGACAAGCGCACCGCCGACGGACGCGAAGCGTGGACACACTATCTCGCCATGCTCGGGCGGGCCGAGGGCAAGGCGCCGGACACGTTCGAGTACAACGGTGCGGCGCGGGCCGAGGCCGGGACGGGCGGCTTGCAGTTCTACTACGCGGGCGTCACGAAGACCGGGAGCGTCGAGCTGCCGAAGGCGGAGACGGCGCCGGCCCCCCTCACCGCCGCGGAGGCGGCCGCCACGGGCGCCACGATCGAAACCACGACGCGCACATTGCGGAGCGCTTCCGTTCTTCCGCGCACGCTGGCGGGCATGGTGCGCGCCGAGCCCGCGCTCGCGGAGCGCGACGTGGACCGGCGCTCGGCCGTGTGGCTGTCGCTCACGATGGCCGACGACCCCGCGGAGCTCGCGCGCGGCCGCTCGACGGCCGTCAAGGCGGAGTGTTTCCTGCTGATGACTCTGCAGCTGCCGCCGCAGAAGACGGTGGGGGCGCGCGAGCTCGCTGCCGTGACGGTGCGCGGCCTGGTGACGACGCTGCTGCGCGCCACGTTCACCGGCGAGCTCAGCGTCGACAGTGTTGCGGCGCGCTCGGACCTCGTCGAGGTCCGCGGCACGCTGTCCGGGGAGCTCACGCTCTCGATGCGCGTGGCTGGGCTCACGGGCAGCGCGACCGCCGACAGCGGCGACCAGGGAAACTTTAGTCTCTACCTCTCCGAGCCCGTGGAGGTCCAGCGAACGACGGGGCCCTTCGGCTGGGCATACAAGATCCTCGGGCCCAATTGGTCGTTCCTGCAACCCGCTGTGGACGACGTCGAGATCGAGCGGAAGTGGACCGCCGCGGAGAAGGCGGAAGCGCTCGGCCTCGTCGAGTTCGTGGTACCGGCGAGCATCGCGTTGCGTCAGGCGATCGCGGCCAAGACCGTCCGGCGGCAGATGTTCCGCGCGTGGCAATCGATCAACGCGAACGTCCGCGAGCCGCAGCATCCGGCTCACGAGGATTCGATCCGGGCCCTGCGCAGCATTGCCGTGGCGCTCGGGAGCCCGAAGTTCGCCGATCTCGGCGCACAGCGGCTGTTCCCTGCGCCGCCGCCCGACACCAGCGCGCTCAACGTTTTCGCAACGCTCGACTGGGTTTTGTTCCACCGCCGCCGCGAGAAGAAGTGCGAGCTCGACAAGCCCGTCGTGCCGATCGCGACGCGCACCTACGCGCTCTATCGCGCGCAGCTAGACGGCGATCAGAGGGTCGCCGATCTGCGCAGGCTGTTGGAGCGCACGGCCGCGAACGCGAAGCTGCCGGCGCTCGACTTCGTACAGCTCGTGGAATTCGGCGCCGGCATCCATGCGGTGCTGTCGCCGCACTCGCAGGTGCAAGCGAGCTGGCGGCAGGACGTCGGCGACGACGCGGGCCCGCTCGCCGGAGGCTTGATCGCGAGCAGCGGCGTCGCGGCCGGCGAAGGTGAGCGTCTCGCGGCGGAGCGCCTCGAATCGCTGGCCGACGTGATCGAACCGTTGCCGCAGCCGGGCATCGCGCGTGATTTCCAGGTCCTCGCGCGGGTGCCCGACGCGCTCAACGCGGCCGGTGCGGACGGCGTGGTCATTCTGGCCACCGCAGCGCGCCCGCAGGTGAAGAACACGTTGCTCGCCGTGTACTTCTACGGTGCGGACCACCAGCAGGAGTTCGTCCAGGTGCTCGCGGCCGCTCAGGAAGACAACGCGGACCGGTTCCGGGGCATGTTGAAGATCGGCACGCCGGTCGGGCTCGTCGAGTTCAAGGGCGCGACGACGGAGCCCGCGGACCCGCGCGCGCTCGACGATCTGCTGCAGAAATGGCAGGGCGTATCCGCCGTGCCGCCACTGCGCGTCGAGATCATCTACCCGAGGCGGCTCGACCCCACCGTGCCGGGCGGAGTGCCCTATGAGCAGGGACTGAGGATGCTCGTCGACGAGTCCGTCGCCATCACCAACAAGCTCGGCTTCGGCGCCGGCCAAGCGATCGATCCCGGCTCCACGTCGCAGCCGTTGCCGCAGTCCGCGGACGCGCTGGTGCTGCTCCTCGGCCGGCAGCCCGGCTGACGGCGAAGCCGTGAGGGCCTCGAGCGTGCTTCCGTCGAGCGATCTGCAAGCCGTCGCGGCGGCCCCGGCGCGCGCGCCGCCGCCCCAGGCGCGCGCCGCGACGACGCGTAACGCGCTGTGGCATGCGATGTCGCTCGGTGCGCAGCCGAAGCTCGCGGTCAGCGAGCCCGGCGACGCGGCCGAGCTCGAAGCGGATCGAATCGCCGACCAGGTGCTGCGCTCGGCCGACCCCGACGCGGTCGTCGCGACGCCGGCGCGCGTGCAGCGCAAGTGCGCGGCCTGCGCGGCGGGCGGGCCGCCCTGCGACGACTGCGACGAGGAACGGCGCGTTCAGCGAATGCACGACGGCGGCACTGGCCCACGTGCCGTCGGCGACGGCTTCGGCGCGCGTCTGAGCGGCGGCGTTGCGCTCGCGGCCGACGATCGAGGCTTCTTCGAGTCGCGGATGGGCCGCGACTTCGGCGCCGTGCGCATCCACACGGGCGGCGCGGCCGACGCGTCGGCGCGCGACATCGGCGCGCGCGCCTACACGCTCGGCAGCGACATCGCGTTCGCCGACGGCGAGTATTCGCCGGAGTCTGGCGCGGGCCGGCGGCTGCTCGCGCACGAGCTGGTGCACGTCGTGCAGCAGGGCGGGTCGCCCCGCAGCGTGCAGCGCGCGCCCGGCGACCGGCAGGAGGAGATCGAGCGCTCGCGCGTGTCGCCGGGCTTCGTGACGGGGTCGTTGAGCCCGCCGTTCTTCAGCATGTACAACTTCGCGATCAACGACGCCGCGCTCAAGGCGACGCATCGCGAGGTCCTCGACGAGCTCGCGGACCTCGTGCAGCAAGGCGCCGCGATCCTGAACGTCCGCTTGTCCGGCCACGCGGACTCTACCGGCGACGACGTCGTCAACGGGCCGTTGTCGAACGACCGCGCGATGGCCGCGGAAGAGTACTTGACGGCGGGCGGCGTGACCGTCGCGAGCGTGAGCTCCGTCGGCGCGGCGACGCCCGTCGCGAGCAACGGCTCGGAGCGCGGCCGCAGCCGCAATCGGCGCGTCGACATTCGCTTCGACATCAAGGGCGTGCCGCGCCGCCTCGACGAGGATAAAAAGAAAAAACCGCCGCCCCGCAAGAAGGACGAGCCGAAGCGCAAGAAACCGAAAAAAGGGCCCGAGGACACGGACGAGCCCTGGGAGTTCGATTTGCCCTGCACGGACCACCCGATCATTTGCGGGATCATCGGCGTCGGCGTGGGTTGCCTGCTAGCCCCGGAGATTTGCGCCCTCGTTTGGCCGGGCTGGCCCGATTGGCCGTGGGGCGGCGACGACGGGCCTGACGATGGGCCGGACGACGAGCCCGACGAGGAGCCCGAGGAGCTCGATTGCGACGATCCGCGCATGCGGACGCACGTCGAGTTCATTCCGGCGTCCGGTGACAAGGGCAACCGCGTCGAGGCGCGGCCGCTGACGCGCTGCGAGGGCAACACGCACGGGAGCGAGGCGAAGCGCAGCGATCCGAACTGGCCCCACGGGCGGGACTGCGTCGTCGATGCCGGCGAAACCAAGCAGTGGAAGAGGGCCCACTTGCTGCACGGGCCCGCTCTGCACGGCCCGGGCAACGAGCGCCGCAACATCATCCTCGCGGACACGAGCATCAACGGGCTTATGTCGACGCGCGTCGAGCAGGACGCGATCGACCGAGTTTGGCCTCAGAAAGAAGTGCTCTGGTACGAGGTCGAGGTTACCCACTTCACGGGCGCGTATCCGCGCCCGTATTTCGCCGAGGCCGTCGACATGGCGTTCGGCCTGAGGGACCCGATCACGGGGGTCGAAGGGCCGGCCATCGTGTCCGAGCACATCGAGTCGAACACCGGCCACCAGCCGCCGAGCTGCAACACGCCGACCGACGACGATACGCCGCCGCCCGACGAGCACGTCCCGCACGACGACGACACGCCGCACACGGCGTCCGCGGACTGCGACAGCGCGGACCTCGCGCGTCGCGTCGACGCGTGCGTCGAGCAGGCGCGACAGGATGCGAGCGAATGCACGGCGCTGGCCGCGGGCGGCCTCACGGAGGGGCCGGTCGTCGCAGGCGTCGAGTACTACCTCTGTCTCCGCCACATGCGCGAGCGGTTGCTCGAGTGTGATCGTCGGGCCAAGGAGGGCACGCACTGCGCCGGGGCGGCGCCGAGCGCGCCCGAGCAGCCGGGCGAGGCCTTCGACAGCACGCTGCAGATCTGCCGGCGCCTGTTGAACTCCCGTGCCTTCCACGTGAGCGCCGGCACCGTCGAAGTCGACTTGAACGCGGGCTGGTTCGACGCGGCCAGCGGCGCCGCGGTGCACGGCGGGTCGTGTCCGATGACCGAGTATCACGTGAGCCTCGAGCGAGTCGGCACGATTCTCGACACCGAGGTGGGGACGGGCGACGTGCCCGTCGGGCAAGCGCGGCGGCTCACCTGGAACGGGATCGAGCCCGGCGAGTACTTCCTCACGATCTGGACGAACAACGAGAACCCGAGCTGCTGCCTCAACGGGACCATCTCGGTGCGGGCCCGATAGCCGGCCGCGACGCGCGCGGGAGCCAAGCAAACGAATGGATCGAGCGGGGAAATGAAATCCGCAGCGGGCAACGAGGTCGCATCGAGCAAGGCGCCGGCTCACGCGGGCCGGCGGCCCGCGAGCGAGCCGAGCGTGCAGCCGGCGAACCCGAGCTGGCAGCTGCTCGCGCCCGGGGCTCAGGCGAAGCTCGCAGTCAGCACGCCCGACGACCCGGCGGAGCACGAGGCCGACCGCGTCGCCGATCGCGTCATGCGGACGCCGCGGCCGACCGTGCAGCGGAAATGCGCCGCGTGCGCGTCGGGCGGCGCGCCGTGCCCGAAGTGCGAGGCCGAGCAACGGGTGCAGCGCAAGGCGGCAGCCGCGTCGCCCGCGCCGTCGACGAGCCTTGCGCTTGCGCCGCAGCTCGGACGCGGCGCGCCGCTCGATCACGGCGCGCGTTCGTTCTTCGAGCCGCGCTTCGGTCAAGACTTCGGAGGCGTGCGCGTACACACGGACGACGTGGCCGCGCAGACCGCTGCGTCGTTCGGCGCGCGAGCCTTCACGCTCGGCGGCGACATCGCGTTCGCGCGGGGCGAGTATCAGCCTTCCACGGCCGCGGGCCAGCTGTTGCTCGCGCACGAGCTCACGCACGTATTGCAGCAGACCGGCGGCCGGAGTGGCTCGGGCGACGGCGCGGACGGCCTCTCGGTCCGGTCGCGCGGCATCGCGCCGATGATCCAGCGCGCTTGCGTCGCGGGTCTGATTCCGCAACTCGCGTGCTGCGATCCCGCGGAGCCTTTCCCCGGCAGGGTCGGCACGCGGGCCCATCGCCAGCTACAGATCGCGTCCGCGATCATTTCGCCGGGCACGCTCGGCGAGGTGGCGATACCGCCGACCACCTATCTTTCGACTCCGCCGCCGCGCGGCTGGCGGTTCCCCGATCTCTACAGGTCGACCCCGCCGCTGCGCGCGCCGAGCAGGGCCGGAATAGATCCCGTGATCTCCGGCTGGCATCCCGAGGTGAACTTGGGTCTGCCGGTCGCGCGCGTGCCGCCGTATGCGCCGTCCTCCGGGGCCGGCGTTGGAGAGATCAAGCCGTTGAGCCCGTACGGCTTGCGGACGGGGCCGGCGGATCTAGTCAGAAACATCGCCCGCTACGACTACTGGTCGTTGTCGCTCGGCGGCTCGCCGATCGTCGTGAGCCCGCTCATTCCCGGCGGCCCATCGTCCATCCGGCCCAATGGCTGTTCGCGTTCCAAATGTTGCCGGGGTTCTACACCTATTGCTGCCTCGACTGGCGCCGCGTGGCGCGTGCCGTCAAGCGGGCGTTGCGCCGCGTTTGGGAAGCGCTCAAAGAGGCGTGGCGGCGGCTCATGGAGTTCCTCGAGAAGTACTGGGAAATCATCCTGATCATCCTGTTGGTCATCATTCTGATCATTCTCATCATCGTCTTCTGGGAGGCGATCGTGGCCGCGCTCGCGGCCCTCGGCCGCGCGTTGCTCGCGTTCATCTTGTGGCTACTGCGGCTGCTGAGCCGCATTCCACGCCCGTCGCCCCGGCCGGTGCCGGTGCCGCGTCCGCCGCCGGAGCCGCCGCCGCCGAACCCGATCCCCAACCCCGTGCCGCGGCCCGTGCCCGTGCCCGTGCCGGCGCCGCCGCTCGCGGCGGCGGCGTCGATCGTCACGTCGCTCCAGTCGTTCGCTACGTCGTTCATGGGCGAGCCCGGCGCCGCGCGGGCGGGCGGCGCGGGGGACCGGGCGGGTGCGGACGAGGACGAGGAAGTCGATGCAGCCCCCGAGCCGGGCAACTCCGATCCCACGGCGTCGCCGTCGATGCCGTTCCCCTCGCCGCCCGAGATCGAAGCCGCCGGTGCCGAGACCGGGGCGGCGATCGAGGGCGCGCTCGGCGGCGCGCTCGAGTCCGCGATGAGCTTGCTGAACGGCGCGGAGTCGATACCGAACGAGCCCACGGGCATCGGCGACGAGCTGCTCGCCGGCGCACCCGCCATGCTCGGACCGCTGATGCAGCGCATGCAGGGCAGCGAGCTGCACGACGAAGGGCGACAGATGATCGCCGAATTCTTCGCGCGGGTACCGGCCGCGCGCCCTACCGGCGGTGCGCCGCCGCACGGCGGCTCGAGCAATGGACCGGCGGTCGCCTGAGTCGGCCGGAGGCGACGTCGCGCCGGCGGATGCCACGGCGCGGGCGGACGCGCGGGGCGACGAGATCGCGGCCGCGATCCTCGCGTACCTCGAGGCCAATCGCCGCGCGGCCGACGCGGTCAACGGCGTTACCGAGTACTGGCTACGACCCGCCGGCATCGAGGCTTTGCCCGAGGAGGTGGAAGCGGTGCTCCAGCGTCTCGCCGTACAAGGACTGATCGAGGTTCGCCGCTTCCTGTCCGGTCGGGCGCTGTATTCGCACCGCGAGCGCGGTGTCCTGGGGCGTCTACGGGCGCTGATTCGCGTTCCCCGCGAATCCGGGCGAACCCGCTGAGGTGGCAGGCTCGCGGCGGTCGCGGGACGGGGACTCCAGCGCCTGCCGCATGAGCGCGACGCGGTCGATGCCGTACTTTTTGACGAGCCGGCCGAACGCGCGTCGCTCCTTGCCGCAGCGGCGCGCCGCAAGCGAGACGTTGCCCGCGCAGTCGAGCAGCGCCCGGGAGACGAATTCGCGCTCGAACAGCTCGACGGCGCGAGCCTTGCCCTCGCGAAAGTCTCGCGGCCGTGCCTCGGGCTCGGCCGGCGCCGGCACGGCGCGGGTGTCGTCGGCGAAATCCGACGGGCGAATCGTGACGACGTCTCCGTCCGTCAGAACGAACACGCGGTGGATCAGATTCTCGAGCTCGCGCACATTCCCCGGCCACGAGTGCGACCGGAGCGCGGTGCGCGCCGCCTCGTCGAGATGCTTCGGTCGCGTCCGGTATTGGCGAACGTAGCGTGCCAAGAAATGCTCGGCGAGCACGAGCACGTCTTCGCCGCGAGTGCGCAACGGCGGCAGTGTCAGCGTCATCACAGCCAGCCGATACAGCAGGTCCTCGCGATACAAACCTTCGCGCACGAGCCGCGCCAGGTTGCGATTGCTCGCGGCGATCACACGAACGTCGGCGTGACGCTCTTGCGCGCCGCCGAGCGGCCGATATGTGTGGCTCTCCAGGAAGCGCAACAACACGACTTGGGCCCGCCCGGACAGCGCCTCCACCTCGTCCAGAAACAGCGTGCCGCCGTGCGCAAGTGCGATGACGCCCGGCCGCGACTCGCGCGCGTCCGTGAAAGCTCCGCGGACGTGACCGAAGAGCTCGGACTCGAGCAGCGATTCGGGCAGCGCTCCGCAGTTGACGGGCACGAACGGCTCGTTCGACCGTGAGCTTTGGTAGTGCACGCGCCGCGCCGCGAGCTCCTTGCCCGTTCCCGTCTCGCCTTGCAGCAGCACGGTGGCAGTGCACCCCGAATAACGCGCCAGCCGCTCCAACGACTCGCGCATCGTCGTCGAGGTGCCGACGATCATGGCTGCGTGCGCTTCTTGCACGTTGGGAACCTTGGTCGGTGCGCGTCCTTCGGAAGAGTGCCCGTGGTCTTTCGGCGCGCGGCGACGCAGAAAGTTTTGTTCTTCAGCTATAGAATCTCTCGCCGCGCGCGCCGCCGTCAAGGATGCCGAGGCGCCGCTGGAAACCTTCTCGCGGCCGGATTTGTTGTGCGGAAGTGAAATACGCTCCAAGGTGGAGCACGTCGCGCCGTCGATCGGGGACGGCCATTCTCCTCAAGAGTGAACGCGGACTATTGCATGCGGAGTGGTAGGTCTGGGCCCGCGGCCGAGCGCTACTTCGCTCTGCCCGTGACACGCTGCAATATGAATGGAGGTGCCCCCCGGACGACCTTGCCCGCAGGCCGCTTTGAGCCGTGGGCGGATGTCAGTCGTGGTTGAAGCCGAAGCAGTGCAGGGCTTCGTGTCCGAATGTGACGGTCCGGTCGTCGTCCACGAACGCACCCTTCATTTTTACGACGAACACGTCGCAGAAGTATTCGCCGGTGTCGACCGTCCAACGCGGCGTCGACGCGCAGATCGCTCGCGCGCGCCGCGAGCTTGCGCACCGCGCACCAGATCGCGCCCGGCGATCCGTTTTCCGCTCGTGGCTCGCCGTACCTAGAGCCCCTCACCGCGCGGGGATCTCGACGAAGCTTCCCTCGTGCCAGCGGATCCGCACCGGCGCGCCCGCAGCCTCGATCGACTCCTCGCTCACGTCGCTGCCCGCGCCGTAGTTGACCTGCCGGTCCGCGCGCTTGTCGATCCCGATCGAGAGCACCAACCGGCTGCCGGCCTCGAGCCTGTGGCCGACCATCCGCTCGCTCTGAAACGGCAGCTGTTGCCGCACGCCTGCCATGAGCAGACGACGGTGGACACGGTCGCGCGCGTAGCTCGCGCGGAACGTATAGGCGGGGTCGAGCAGCTTCGCGTAGCGGCCGTCGGGACGCAGCTCGTACAGCATCATGACGAGATCCACGTCCTGCTTGTTGACCGTGAAGTCGAGCTCGCCCCGGAGCCGGCCCGCAAGGTCCACCGGCTCGCCCAAAGGCTCCGTCGCGAACAGCGCTTCGCCGGGGCGCGGCTGCACTTCGTCGAGGACGAGCTCCTGTGGGGGCTGCCAGTCGGCGTCGCTGCGATCGCCAAGGTCGAGTGTCGCGGTGAGCGCCATCGGCGTCGAGGGTTTCTCCGCCGCAAGTGCGTGCGTCGCGCCGTTCGGCGAGGCCGCGAGGTAGAAGCGCAGAAGGTTCGCCTCGAGCGCTTCGAGCGAGTCCGCGTGGCGCCATTCGTTCGCGCCCGCGACTTCGTAGTTGACGTTGGCGCGCAGCAGCGCCGGCCGCTGCGCGTCTTTGAGCACATGGTCGAACCATTCGTAGCGCGCGGCGTTCGGGTCGATGCGGGCCACGGGGTCGACGCCGAGCCCGCCAACCGAGGACGATGCGCCGCGCTCGACGCCGCGCTCGTCGAACGGGCCGATCAGCAATGCATGATCGGCGTTCGCGGCGTGCCGATGGTGCAGCGTGAAGTAGTACAACGCGCCGGTTTCGCCCGCGGAGTAGTAGCCCGTGACGGTGAGCACGGGAATGTCCATCCTCGCGAGCTCCTCGCCGGACGGTAGCCATTTCTGCCAGAACCGGTCGTAGCTCGGGTGATTCAACCAATTGCGGAAAATCGCGCTGGCCCGGCCCGGCAGCGCGGGGAGCTCCCGATAGCTGCGGCCCGAGCGGTACCAGTCTTCGGCGGCGCTGCGCCAGCGAGCGTCGTCGTTCGCCCCCTCGTCGTCGGGCGGAGCCAGGAGCTCGTAGACCCATCGATAGGCGGAGCTCTGCACGATCCCGTTCGACATCGGCACATCGATGCCGGGCGCCATCGGGTCGGACGTCGCGATCGCCTTCAACGCGGCCGGCAACTGCTTCGCCGCGGACCACGCCACGAAGCCGCCGTAACCCGCGCCCTGCATGCCGACGCGGCCGTCGCTCCACGGCTGCTTTGCGATCCACTCGATGACGGCGCGTGCATCGTCGCCGTCCGACTCGAACGGCGCGCGCGGGCGAGACTTCGGATCGCCCGCGATGCGCGCAAGCGCGAGCACGCTGGCGTAGCCGTGCGCCGCGGACACGCGCGCGTCGCGGCGCGAACGGTCGAGCGTGAACTCGAGCAACGTCGGCAGCGGGCTCGCGTCCGAGGCGGCTCGCGGGCGCACCAGCCTCGCCGCGACGGTTGCGTCCTTCGCGACGGGAATCGTGACTTCGTCGATGACGTAGCGCCTTTCCTTGTCCGCTTCGAGCAGCGGCAGCGCTACGCCGCCGAAGCTGCGATAGGCCTCGAACGCGAACCACGCCCGCACGAGATCGAGCGCTTCGTCGAGCTCGATGGAGCTCTTGCCGCGCAGCTTGTCGAGCTCACGCTGGAGAGTGTCCTGCAGCCGCTCGACGGGCGTGGTGAGCGAGTCTTCGAGCTCGTAGGCGTGCAGATCGTCGACGCGTTCCAGCGCGTCGCGAAAAGCTTGGATGTACGCGGTGGTGAAGGGGACGCGCTCCGTCGCTTCGATCGCCCGCGCTTGCGTGTAGATCTCGTACGCCATCGCGCGGCCGGCCGGCGGCGCCTTTTCCTCGCTTTTCAGCCGCTCCTGCAACGACCGCCGCGTGGCTTGTGCCGCCGCCGGGTCGCCGAGCACCAGCTGAAGCGCCGCGAGGTTCGACAAGTACCGATCGGAGTCGTCGTCCTGGTAGACGGGCACGATGCGCTCGGCGAGGTCGCGCATCATCTCGGGCAGGCCGGAGTCGTCGGCGCTCGCGGGAACGTCTATGCCGAAATCCTGCGCGGGCGCGAGCGTTGGTGGTGCGGCGGTCGCCAGCAGCAGCAGGATTTTCGGTGCGAACGATTTCATCGAGCTCTGCGCAGGATCCGTTCGGCCATGCCGTGGGTTCTTTCGTCCGCCTTGGCTCGGAGCCTCTTGAGGTGCAGCACGCGAGAGAACAGGGGTAGATGCGCCTGCGTGCTGCGTCCGATGTGAACGATGGTCGTCCGTGTGACGTCTCGCATGAACATGTCGATGATCCGCTCGAGCGTCTCGTCCTCCATCGACGAGAACGTGTCGTCGAACACTACCCAGGGTGGCGCGTGCAACACCACGCGCGCGAGCCCCAACGCCATCTGCTCGTCCTCGCTGAGCTCGCGATCCCATCGTCGGCTCGCGTCGAGGTTCCCCGCGTACCGGGCGAGACCCGTGCGCTCGAGCGCCTTCACGTAGGCGCGGTCCACGAAGCGGTCGGTGACCAGCGGGTAGGCGAGCACTTCCCGCAGCGTGCCGCGGGGCAGATACGGCGTGCCGCGCGGCACGTACATCACGGATTCGCCGCGCGGCCGGGTGATCCGGCCGCTGCCCCAGGGCCACAAGCCCGACAGGGCGCGGAACAACGGCGTCTTGCCCTCGCCCGGCGCTCCGCAGATCAGCACGTGCTCGCCGGCGCGGATCACGACGTGTTGCTCGTCGAACGCCTCGCGTCCCACGGGCGAATCGACCTCGAGCCCGTCGAAGGTCATCTCGCCGGGCGCGCCTTCCGCGTATTCGATCCGGGTCTCGGCAGCGTGCTGCGATTCGGTGGCGAGTAGCGCAGACCGAAAGTTCGCGACGCGCAGCAGCGTGGCTCGCCAGTCCGCCAGCGCGCCGAAGTTGTCGACGAACCAGCGCAGCGAGCCCTGCGCCTGCGTGAAGGCCGCCGCCGCCATCATCATGCCGCCGAAGGTGGTCTTGCCGCCGAAGTACAGCGGCGCCGCGATGAGGATCGGCGCTATGCCTGTGATCCAGCCGAACCCGGCGGTCACCCAAGTGAGATTGGTGAGGCCGCGCACGAGCCGCCGCATGGCGATCATCACGTTGCCGAGGTGCGTTTCGACGCGGCGCCGCTCGTCGGCCTCGCCTTCGGCGAGAGCGATGCCGTCGACGTGCTCGCTGATGCGGACGAGCGCGAAGCGCAGGTCCGCCTCGCGCGCGTAGCGGTCGGCGTTCAAGCGAACCAGGCTCCGGCCCACCCAATAGGAGAGCAGCGAGCCCAGCACGGCGTACGAGAGCGCGGCCCACAGCATGAAGCCCGGCACGGCGTAGTCCACGCCGCCGACGCGGAACGTGAAATCCTCGGAAATGGTCCAGAGCACGCCCGCGAAGCTCACGAGCAACACTCCCGAGCGGAACAGGCCGATCGAGAGATCGGTCGAGATGTCGCAGAGCTTGTTGGCATCCTCGCTCATCCGTTGATCGGGGTTCACTCCCATGGCGCCGCCGCCGGTGGCGAGCCAGAACGCGCGCCGCGGAGCCATCCACAGCCGCACGAGGTCGTGCGTCAAGCCTTCGCGGAGCCGGAACTTGAAGGTCTCGGTGAGCCAGCGCTGCGCGACGTCGAGAACGAGCAGGCTCGCGACGATCGCGACGTACACGCCGAGCTGGTAGAGAAAGTCGTGCAGATCGCGGCGGGTGATCGCGTCGTAGAACGGCTTTTGCCAGCGGTTGAGGATCACTTGCCCGTAGCTCGTCGCGAGGATCGCCGCCACGAGCACGGAGAGCAGCACGATCACTCGCCGGCCCACGGGCGACGCGAAGATCGCAGCCCAGATCATGCGGGCCTGCTTGATGGGCCCGGTTCGCGCGGCTTCGGCGAGATCCTGCGTGCTGCTCGTGTCGTTCGCCGCGCTCACGGGGACACCACCGCCCGGCGCGCCGTCACGCACGAGATGAAGGCGGCGTAGCTCCACGCGAGATGCTTCGCCGACGCCGGTGCGCCCGTGCGCTGATCGAACTGCTCGGAAAGATCCCCGCTCGCCGGCGTGAAGGCGCGAACCGTCTCGAGAAACTGGTCGCCGTGCGCCACCCAATGCGCGTGCGCTTCGCTGCCGGGCGCATGGGCCGCGGCGGCGAGGAAGCAGAGCTCCGAGGCGCCGAGCGTCGAGAAGTAGTACGCACCGCCGGAATAGTAGACGTCGCCTTCGTAGCGGCCCATCGCGGGGGCGCGTGCGCGCGGCCGCCCTCGATTGATCGGATAGAGCCGGTCGAAGAGCTGCTCGAGCTTTGCGAGCGTGGCGTGGATTCGGGGATCGCGCGCGGAATGTGCGTCGCCGCCGTCGGCGGCGTGAACGGCGGCGAGTATCACGGCGATGTCGAGCAGCTTGGTCGACGCCGCGCCCGGCGGCATGACGCGCGACGCGTAGTGGCCCGCTTCGTCCAGCCAGAAACGATCGAGCGCCTCACGAATCGCCTGGGCTTCGGAGCGCAGCGCGGTCGCCTCGGCCACTTCTCCTCGAGCGCGGAGCCAGTCCGCGCCGTCGTTCAACGCCGCCGCGGACACGCGCAGCGTGAAGTAGTGCAGCCCGAGCTCTTCCTCCCAGATGTCCACGGAAGGCTCGCGCCAGCGGGCCGCCGTCAACGCGAGGTCGATACGCAGCAGGCGCTCGGCGTCGGTGAGCAGCTCCGCGGGCACGTCGTTCGCGCGGCGGTTGCGCACCGTTCGCAACCACCGGAGCACGGTGGCCGCTCGTAACGGCGCGCCGTCGTGCTGCGGTCGCGACCAGCGCGAGAGGTCGAGCGTGCCGTCCGGATTGACGCGCGTGTCCGCGTAGACCGCGTCGCCCCGGACGGCGAGCAGGTCGTCGCCGCGGAGGTACTGCTCGAATTCCGGCGTGACCTTCCGTCGCCAGTCGGGCCCCGCAACGAGCGTGCGCCCGTCGAGGGATCGCAGAGACAGGCTGAAGCGCACGAAGTCGGCGAAGTGCGTGAGCGCCTCGGCGCCGAGCTGTTCCGCTTCGAAGAGCAGACGCACGGCGTCGATGACGATCGCGGAGTCGCGGAACCAGTGAAAGAAATAGTCCGGATCCGGGTCGTAGGCCGCGAGCACCGGCGACGCCACGACGGAGCCCGCGACCGGGCGCACGGTCTGCCCGAAGCCCGGTCGCTCTTTGACGATGTCGCACGCGGAGACGCTCCTCAGCATGGCGGTCGCGGCGTGCCGGTATTCGCGACCGAGCCATTGCTCGAGGTCCTCCGTCGGACGAAAGCCAAACGTCACGGGCATGCCCATCCCTAGCTCGATGCCACACCAAGCGTTGCTACTGCAAAATCCGGGCCTAGACCCCACCTCCAAATCTAAACGTGTTCAAGAGCTTGCGCGCGGCCAGCCTCGTCGCCACGCCCGCGCGGGCGGCACGGCACGTGACCGGCTTGTGACCCAACTACGACTGCAATGTAGCCCCCGCGCCGGAACAATTGGGGGGCACCGGTCGCAGAACGAGCACTGGAAGGAGCCAAGGATGCACCACTCGGAGCGTGTGATCATCATCGGCGGCGGCTTCAGCGGAGTCGCCCTCGCCGCGGAGCTCGTGCGGCGCGGCGCGGCTTCGAGCATCACGCTCGTCGAGAGCGGCGACCGCGTCGGCCGCGGGCTCGCCTACGGCACCGCATCCGCGAGCCATCTGCTCAATACGCGCGCCGATCAGATGAGCCTCTACGGCGACGATCCCGAGCACTTCTTGCGTTGGCGGCGCCGCGGCGGCCACGCCACCCACGGCGCCGAGTTCGTCCGCAGAAGCGACTACGGCGAGTATCTCGAGCGCGCGCTGATCGCGGCCTGCACGGAGGCGCCGCACGCGCGTCTCACGGTGGAGATGGGGGCGCGCGCGACGGACGTCGAGCGGACGGCCGGCGGGTTCGCCGTCTCGCTGGCCGACGGCCGCGAGCTCCGCGGCGACGCCGTCGTGCTCGCAACGGGCCATCCCGCGCCCGCGGATCCGTTCGGCGGCGCGTTGCCGGCGAGCGCGACGCGCTACCTGCGCGAGCCGTCGCGGCACGAAGATCTCGCGAAGATCGCGCCGGGGGCTGCCGTGCTGCTGATCGGCACGGGCCTCACCGCCGTCGACGTGGTGCTCGCGCTCGAGGAGCGCGGACACCGCGGTCCGGTGCACGCCGTCTCGCGCCGCGGCCTGCTGCCGCGCGCGCATCGTGCGCGGCGCGAGACGTTGCCCACGGACCTGCACCGGGCGTTGGCCGCCGGCGTCGCCGTCAACGGCTTGCGCGGCATCGTCGCCGCGCTGCGTAGCGTCGCCGCGGCCGCCGACGAGCACGGCGTCGGCTGGCAGGCGGCGTTCGATGCGCTGCGGCCGCTTGCGCCGCGAATCTGGGCGGAGCTCTGCGCCGCCGATCGGCGGCGATTCGTGCGGCTGCTGCGGCCCTTCTGGGACGTGCACCGGCATCGCCTGCCGCCCGCCCAGGCGGGCCGAATTGCCGCGCTGCGCGCGCGCGGCCGCGTCGTGATTCGCGCGGGGCGCGTGCGCGGCGGCGTGGACCGCGGCGACTCGATCGTGGTCGACGTGCAGCCGCGCGGCTCGACGGAAACCGTTGCCGAACGTTACGACTGGGTCGTCAACTGCACGGGCGCGAGCTTCGCGAAGTCGAGCAGCCGGCCGCTCGAGCGCCGGTTGCTCGAGCAGGGCCTACTGCTCGCCGATCCGCTCGGCCTCGGCTATGTGACCGACGACGTCGGCGGGGTGCTCGGTGCTTCCGGCCCGGTTCGGGGCCTGTACGTGCTCGGACCCGCGTGCCGGGCGGCCTTCTGGGAGCACACCGCAGTTCCGGAGTTGCGCGCGCAAGCGGCGAAGCTCGCAGCCGATCTCGCGGGACGGTGCGCGACGGCGGAGGTTCCGGTCCGGCTCGTCGCGGCGCGTTAGGAGTCCGCGGAAAATAGGGACATGCTGATTTTTCGGCGAGCCCCGTGGGTGCTCCACCACCGTGGCCGAAAAATCAGCATGTCCCTATTTTCTAGCGTGCGGGTTGCGCGCCGGCTGCGGTCATGGCGACGTTGCCGAAGCCGCCGTTGTTCTCGACGCAGATCCGCTCGGCATGCTCCGCGAGCGGGGCGCCGCCGTCGCGGCTCGCGAGCGTGACCTCGAAGTTCCAGCCGTCGGGCTCGTCGCGCTCGGTGTAGCGGCGCGCGGGAATCGTGGCGGTCCACGGCCGCGTGTAGACGCCGGGATCGGTGAGCGTGGCGACGTAGTTGTAGCGCTCGCCGGACGAGTCGAACACGTAGCGCTCCACGATGTGCACGTGCTCGCTCGCGAACTCGCCGGTGCGCGCGAAGCGCGCTTTGCCGTTGTTGTTGGCGACGTCGACGACCAGCGTGTTGCCCTCCCACCGGCCGCGCGAGTCGGCGTTCCAAAGCTTGATCGTAGCCGGCAAATGCGGTTTGCCGCCGAGATGCACGATCCGTGTGCCCGAGTCGAATAGGAACAGCACGTAGCCGGGATACTGGCGGATCTCGTAGCCGTGCCAGAGCAGCGATTTCGGTACGCCGCCGGGCGCGCAGCGCGCCAGCGGCTCGATGTACTCGGGCTCCGTGGGGTTGTGGAAGTGCGCGAGGAATTCCTGCTGCTTCGCGCGCGCCCACGGTTGGAACGGAACCTGTCCGTCGGCGGGGTCGCTCACGCGGCTCGGCGCGCGCGCCTCGCGGGGCCCCGACGGCCCGTTTGGCCGCGCCGGGTCGCCGGGAATGCCGCCTTGCGGGTCGGTCCAGTTGCCGTGGTTGCCGATCGTGTTCGACCAGAACCCCTGGACGTCGGGCTGGCCATCCGCGAGGCGCGGGCCGGTCCAATCGCCCGACGCGATCGACGGCACCGTGCGCTCGCGGCGTCCACCGCCGCCGTCCTGCGCGGCGGCGAGCGCGGGTGCGAGCGCCGCCGCGACCAGCACCGCCAGTGCGGAGCGAAAGAGTGGGGAAGTCGTCATGGGCGCGGCTCCTTCGGCACGGGGTAGTAGTCGTCGTAGTCGAGCGTGTAGCAGTAGTCCTCGATGAGCTGGAAGTCCTTCTCGCGGTGGCGATGGAGGATCACGCCGAGGATCCATGGGCGGCTGTAGACGTCCGGGTCCTCGAGCGTCGCCGTGTACTCGATCGTGTTCGCGTCGATGAGCGTCCAACGCTCGACGACGTGCAGCTTCGGGCCGTGGAAGTTCCCGGCGCGATCGAGCCACGTCTCGTCGTTGAAGTCGGTGACGTCGACGACGAGCGTGTCGTCTTCCCAATGGCCGCGCGAGTCGCCGAGCCAGAGCTCGCTATCGCCGGGGGCGGGATGGCGCGTGCCGTCCGTGTGGATAGTGCGCACCGAGTTGCCGAACTGGAACACGAGCGTGAGGTCGCGATCGCGCTGCAACGCCTGGAACGGCTCGGGATAGTAGATGCCGCGCGGCGTACCGAGCGTCCAGCACTTGAGCCGCGGGTCCGCCGCGAGCCGCGCATCGAAGTTCCGCCGGCGCCGTTCGAGCGCCGCGGGCAGGTACGGAATCGCGTCGCCGGCGACGATGCCGCGGCCGGGCGGCGCGTCCTTGCGCGCCGCGTGCGGCTCGAGGTCGTAGTCGGCCGCGCTCGTCGTTTGCCAGATGCCGGAGAAGTCCGGCTTGCCGCCCGCCAGGCGCGGGATCTTGGGGTCGTCCGCGCCGGCGGCGAGCGCAGAGGCGGCGAGCAGCGAGGCGAGCAACACGGTGGCCGTGCGGTGCATGGCGCGCGCTCGCTCAGCGCGAGCCTGCGGCGAGCGCCGCGGGCTCCGCGATGCCGGCCCCGCGAGCCGACGACGTTTGCGCGGCGGCCGGCGCGTCCTGCGCGCCGCCCGTCTGGAACGTGCGGCCGTCGGCGAGCGTCACGCTCACCGAGTAGCCGAACGTGCCGCCGTTCTTCGACCGGTAGCCGCGAATGTGCACCGGCGTGCCCGCGGCCACGTCGGCCTTCGTGAGGCCGAGGCGTGCGAGCCCGTTCGGCGTGCCGAACTCCACACCCCAGTTCGTGACGGCGCCGTTCGCGTCGACGACGTCGAAGTACAGCCAGCTGTGCGGATTGACCCACTTGACCTTGGTCACCGTGCCGTCGAGCTCGAGCGGGCGGCCGGCGTCGAACTCCGCGGAGAACGCGTGATGCGCCGCGGCCGGAATCGCGGCTGCGAGCAGCGCGGCGAGCAGCGCCGCCGAGAGCGCGTTCGCGGATCGATGCGCCGAGAGATGCGAGGAAGTCCACATGGCTTGTCTCCGATTGATGGGTAATCGAGCGGGCGGGCTACAGCCGTCCGCGGAAACGCAAACCGAGGTAGCGGTCCTCGCCCTCGATCCACGAGACCGCGCTCGTGTTGCCGTAGGTGTTGCGTGTGATCGCGTAGTCCTCGTTCGTGAGGTTCCGCCCGACGAGCGCGATCTCGTATTTTTCGTTGCGCGTGGTGACGGCGACGCCGCCGCTCACGACGTTGTACGCGGGTTGATACGTGTACGGCGATTGGCTCGCCGAGAGATACGTGCCCGACCGGTAGCTGCTGTTAATCCAGACGCGGCCGTGCGTGCCCGCGAGCGGAAACTCGTAGTCGACGCCGGCGTTGATCTGGCGCTTCGGCGCGCCGTGCACTTGCTTGCCGCTCAAGTCGCAGAGCCGCGCCGGCGGCGGCAGGTCGGGGCAAGTGGTGAAGTACGTCTCGAACTCGGCGAGGTTGTACGAGCCGTTCAGCGTCAACGTGAGGCCGACGCGGTCGAAGCCGTAGCTCAGATCGTACTCCACGCCCTGCGCGGTGACGCCGTCGGCGTTTTCCCAGCGCGTGAGCACGGTGGTTTCGTCGCGCGGATCCACGTACGCGACCGAGGTCTGGTAGTCCTGGACCTCGGTGCGATAGAGGTTGGCGTTCAAGAGCAGCCGCCGATTCGCGAGGCGGCTCTTGATGCCGAGCTCGAAGTCGAGCGACTCCTCGGGCGCGATCGTCGTCGACACGTCGCCGGGCCCGAAGCCGCTCGGGAAATAGATGAAGCCGGATTTCACGCCTTGTGCGGCCGAGGCGTACAGCATCACGCGATCGTTGATGTGGTAGGTGGGGCTCACGAGCCACGACACCGTGTCCTCGTCGATCGGCTCGCCGTCGATCCAGTCGTAGGGATCGTCGATGCGGTTGGCGCGGATCGCCTGCGCGGCCGCGAGCTGCTGCGGCGTGGCTCCGGGGTAGTTGGCTGCCGTCAGAGTCTTGCCGTCGCGGTCGAGCTCCTGGCGAATGCGGTTGGTCTTGTCCTCCAGCGTGTCGCGCGCGCCGAACGTGAGCGTGAACGCGTCGGTCAGGTGCCAGTTCAGCTGGCCGAACACCGCGAAGCTCGTAAGCTGTGCGTCGGTGACCGACGATTGGTACATGCCCTTGAGCGAGTCGCGCAGCAGCTCGCGACCGACGCCGGGCGCGAGCGTGACGCCCGCGCCGCCGGCGCCGACGCCGTTGTACAGCAGGTCGTATTGGCGGTCGTTGGCGTACCAGGCGCCAGCGTCCTCGCCGAAGTAGGTCGGGTCATCGCTGTACACGCGCGCGTCCAAGTAATAGAGGCCCACTTGGTAGTCGAGCTTCTCTCGCACCGGGGAGCTAAAGCGCAGCTCCTCCGACAGTTGCTCGTTCCAGAGCTGCTGCCCGCCGTTCCCGATGTAGAACTTGGTCTGGCCGCCGTTCTTGATGTCGAAGTTCTGGTGCCGGTACGCGGTGATCGACGTGAGCGTGGAGCCGTTGCCGAGCGTCCAATCGAGCTGGTCGGAGATGCCGTGCTGGTTGGTCTGCTGCGGCCGCGCCTCGGCGTTCTCGAACTCGCGCGTGCCGAGCACGGGCTGGTACGGCGTGCCGTCGGCGTTGTCGAAGTAGCGGCGGTTGCGGAGCAGCGTGAGATAGGTGCTGGTCCGCGGCGTGCCGTCGGCGAACGCCGCCGGGCCGTCGGAGAGCGGAAACGACAGATTCACGCGCTCCTCCGAGCGGAGATAATCGACGATGGTGCGATTCGTGATGCGGTCCGACGGTGTCAACAGAAATTGCACGCGGCCGCCGAGCCGGTTCTTCTCGTTCCACGACTCGCCGGTTTGATACGTGTTCTCGTACAAGCCGTTCGCGCGATCGACCACGAACGAGCCGCGAAACGCGAGCCGGTCCTCGACGATCGCGCCCGTGGACGAGAACCGGCCCTGGAGCGTCTTGCGGTCGCCGATCTCGATCTGGTACGACGACTCGGGCTCGAAGCTCGGCGCGCGCGTCACGATGTTCACGGCGCCGAGCGTCGAGTTCTTGCCGAGCAGCGTGCCTTGCGGCCCGCGCAGCACCTCGATGCGGTCGAGATCCACGTAGTCGGCCCACGCCTGGCCGGCGTAGTAGAGCGATACGCCGTCCACGATGGTGCTGACGCTGCCTTCGGCCGAGTCGTTGGCGCCGTTTCTGCCGATGCCGCGGATCGAGATGCTGACCTTGCGCGCGTTGTCGCCCACGGTCTGGATGTTCGGCGCCTTCTCCACGACGTCCCAGACCGACTTGATGTCGTCGCGCTCGAGCGTGGGGCCGCCGATCACCGAGATCGCGAGCGGCACGTCTTGGGCGGACTCGAGGCGATGGCGCGCCGTGACGACGACCTCGTCCAGCGCGGCTGCCGCAAGCGTCTCGTCGTTCGCCGCGCCGTCCTCCGCGGCCGCGCGCGTGGCGGCCGAGGCGATTGCGAGCAGCGCGATGAGCGCGGAGCTCGAGCGCCACGTGGGCAAGGAAAGCTGCGCGAAGGTGCTCATGACGGTTCCTCTCGCGCTCATGGCGCGCGCTCGGGCGGGCGCGGCTTCACGAGAGTGCCGCCTTGTTGCTCGTAGTCCTGGGCGCCGACCGCGCCCGCGACCTTGAAGCCGCGACTCTTCAAGAGATCGGCGGCGCGCCCCGCGCGGCCCGCGTGATTCGACACGATCACGAGCGTACGGTCGCGCGGAATCGCGCCGAGGTTGTTCTCGAGGTCCGCGGCTTGGATGCTCAGGTACGCCGGGAAACCCCCGATCGACGCGAGCTCGTCGGGGCGGCGCACGTCGATGAGCAAGACTTCGGCGGGCTTCGCGAGCAACGCGTCGAGCTCGGCGCGGGTCAATACGCGCGCCTGGGACGGCGAACGTTGCGCCGCCGCCGTTTGCGCGAGCGCGACCGTGGGGATCGCGGCGAGCGCGAGCGTCGCGGCGAGTGTTGCAGTGACGAATGGTCTCTTCAAGTTGCCTCCCTTCGAAGCTCGAACGGCCGGCGCGAACATCGCGCGGCTCCGTGCTTCGATCGATGTGGCGGCGAATCTACCGGCGCGCGCCGAGGCGGCGAAATCGTTTTTCGTTATCGCAACGAAGCGTTGCGCTATGTGACCGCGCCGTGACCGCGCCGCGACCGGTTTGAGAAGTTGCACGCTCGTTTCGCACGCGACGCGCGCGCGAAAGTCACCGTGGCGTGACCGCACGAGCGGACGCGTGCGGCGGCGTGCGGCATGAGCGCGGCGATTTTGCGCAAAGATCGCGCAAGCTTCGCGTGATGAGAAAGGAGCAGCCTAGGCGTCGGAGCGCGCGCCGGCTCTCGCGTCGTCGCCGAGCCAGCGATAGCCGGCGCCACGGGTGGTCTCGAGCGCGCCCGCGAGCGCCGGTTGCGCGTCGAGCTTGCGCCGCAAGCGGTAGACCACCTGCTTCAACGCGTGCCGCTCGTCGGCGCCGGCGCGTCCCCACGCCTCCGCCGCAAGCCGCTCGTTGCTCACGACCCTGCCGGGCGCCCGCAGCAGCGCGCGCAGCACGACGGTCTCGAGCGGCGTGAGGGGCAAGCGGACCTCGGCCGCACGCAGCGAGCGTTGCTCGACGTCGAGCGTCGTCGCGCCGGCGGTCACGATCGTTCGCTCCGCCGCCTGAGTGCGCCGCAGCAGCGCGTGGACTCGCGCGATCAGCGTGCGCGGACTGAAGGGCTTCACGACGTAGTCGTCCGCGCCGAGCTCGAGCGCGCGCAGGATGTCGGACTCCTCCCTGCGGGCGCTCAAAACGATCACGGGCGTCGGGCCCCGCGCCCGCAGTCGCTCGCAGACGGCGAAGCCGTCGGCGCCCGGCATGTTGATGTCGAGGATCGCGAGCGCGAACGAGCTGCGTTCGAGCGTCTCGATGGCAAGCGCGCCGTTGCCCACTCCGACGACGTCGAAGCCGGCATGGCGGAGCGCGAAGCCGATCAAGGCGAGCAGCTCGGCGTCGTCGTCCGCGACGAGCACTGGCTTGGCGTCATCGTGGGCCACTTAAGTTGCGTCGGCGGCACGGCCGCGCGAGCTCGGTATCCATTCCGTCGGTGGAAGGCAGAGTAGCGGCGGAGCGGTAGCAAGTAAGTCGGCGCGCAGTGACAAATCGGTCTCGGAGCGTGCCTTGGCCGCCTCCCGGAGCCGACGCGCGCGCCAGCACTACGGCGCATCGCCGGAAAGGCCTGCCGACTACAAGCGCGGGCTCGAGAAACCGAGCCGGCGGAGCCCGGCACGCACCTCCGGCACCGCCATGAACAGCTTCCATAAGAGCGCCGTGCGGTGGTTCTCGATCATCACCACGATCGGGCCCTGGTCGATCGCGAGAAAGGTGTCGGCGTACCAGCCTTGGGCTTCGTTGAACGCGTCGACGAAGCCGAGCTCGCGCCATAGACGCTTGCCGTGCCGCGTCAGGAAATGCCGGAGCACCGGCATGACCTCGGCGGGCGCGTACGGCAAGCTCGCGAGCGCCGCGGTGGGGCTGATCGTGCCGTTGTCGTTGTCGGGAGCGTGCGCGGAATATCCCTCCGGGTCGTCACTGGCCGTGAGCCCCCAGCAAAGCTCGCCGTAGCCCGCGAACTTGCCCGGATTCGCGATGCAGTGGGCGCGGTTGATGCGTACGTGTCGCACGTTCTGCTCCCAATAATCCGCGTAGCTGTCCGTGAGCCCGCGGGGATCGAGGCCGCAGAACGAGTAATGCGTGAAGAACAGCGGGCCGCCGAAGGGCATACCCAGCGGTAGCTCCACGCCATGCCAGGCGTTGCCATTGCGAAATCCGGGCCCGTTCGCGAAGCCGCGGTGGTAAACGTTGGGCTCGATCGCGTGACGGGGCGACGAGGCGGCGAGCACGTACGTGACGAGGCACTCGTTCCAGCCTCGAACCTCATGATTCATGGCCCAGCCGTTGTATGGGCTCCAATGCCAATAGAGGACCTCCCGCCCTCCTTGCGTGAACCAGCTCCACTCGACCTCGTTCCAGACGGTGTCGATTCGCGCTCGGGCCGCCGCTTCCGCGGGAACGTCGCGGTCGAAGTACTGGCGCGCGCACAGCAAGCCCATTACCAGGAACGACGTCTCGACGAGATCCGCCGCGTCGTCCTTGCGCCCGAACGGAATCGTTTCGCCCGTGGCGCCGTTCATGAAATGCGGGTAGGCGCCGTGATAGCAGCGCGCCCGCAGCAACAGGTCGAGCATGCGGCCGAGCCGTTCGACAGCGGCAGCGCGCGTGATCCAGCCGCGCTCCGTGGCCACGATCAGCGCCATCACGCCGAAGCCCGAGCCGCCGACCGTGACGGGATCCGCGACCGCGTCCGTGACCGGTTTGCCCGCGGTGCGCCGATCGAAGGCGAGGCCGCTCGCGGGATGGGCGGCGTCCCAGAAGTAGCGGAAGGTTTGGCGCTGCACGATCTCGAGTAGCGCATCGTCCGGCAACGCGGCGAGCTTCGGCGGATCGCGGACCGTGGCAGTGCCGGCAGGGGGCGGCTTCCCGTGCGACGGGAGGGCTCGTGAGGGTTTGCGCTTGGTGGGGGACCTGGCCCGTCGGGGCAGCTTCGACTTCGGCAAACTCACCTCCCTGTCGCGCGCCGGACTTTATCTTCCTGGCGAGTCATGATTGTCTCAGCGAGCACGATTGACAAGCCGATTCCAACCAGCGCGCGAACATCGACATGCGTTCGTGCGCCGCCTGCAGAACATCATCCAGTTCCCGATCCGGCGCAAATAGGGAAGATCGTGTAGGGCGATCGCCGATCGACCGCTCGGGCTGGTCTTACGGTTTCGACTTCGGCAAAGTTACCTCTGACGCTTCCGGCGCTGTGGCGCCCGTCAGGCGCGCGATTTCTTGCCGAGGGATGGATCATGACGGTATCCAGGGACGGACTCGAGAAGCTGGTCGGCCGCATGACCCTGGCGGAGAAGCTGGGCCAGCTCACGATGACAGCCGCCGGCTACGCTGTGACCGGGCCCGTCATCGCGGGCGATTCCACCGAGTCCATCCGCAACGGTACGTTGGGCAACCTGCTCAACCTCGTCGGCGCGAAGCACGTGCGCGAGATGCAGAAAATCGCCGTCGAGGAGTCGCGGCTCGGCATTCCGCTCTTGATCGGGTTCGACGTGATCCACGGTCACCGCACGCTGTTCCCGGTGCCCCTCGGGGAGGCCGCTGCGTTCGACCCGCACGTCTGGGAGCTCACCGCGCGCGAGGCCGCGCGCGAGACGGCGGCCGACGGCCTCGCGATGACGTTCGCGCCGATGCTGGACGTTTCCCGCGACCTTCGCTGGGGCCGAACGGCGGAAGGTCCGGGCGAAGATCCGTGGCTCGCCGCGCAGATCGCTCGTGCGAAGGTCCGCGGCTTCCAGGGCACCGATCTCGCATCCGCGGAGTCGGTGGCCGCGACTGCCAAGCACTTCTGCGGCTACGGGCCCGTGGCCGGCGGGCGCGACTACGCGTCGGTCGACATCTCGGAACGCACGCTGCGCGAGGTGCATCTGCCGGCGTTCGCGGCGGCCGTCGAAGCGGGCGTTGCGGCGATCATGCCGGCATTCACCGATCTCGCGGGCATCCCGATGACGGCGCACAAGGCGCTGCTGCGCGACTACCTGCGCGGCGAGCTCGGTTTCGAGGGCGTGCTCGTGAGCGACTACAACGCTATTGCCGAGCTCATCCGGCACGGGGTGGCGGCCGATATCGTCGAGGCGGCTGTTTTGGCGCTGAAGGCCGGCGTGGACATCGACATGATGGCGGACGCCTATCGCAAGGGCTTGCCGGTGGCGCTCGAGCGCGGCCTCGTGACGATGGACGAGATCGACGAGTGCGTGCTCCGGGTGCTGCGTCTCAAGCAGCGTCTCGGTCTCTTCGACGATCCGTACCGGCGCGGGTCGAGCGAGGAGCCCGCGGCAACTGTCGCTGCTCGCCGGCGTCTGTCGCGTGACGTCGCCGCGAAGTCGCTGGTGCTCGCGACCAATTCCGGCGACACGTTGCCGCTGCGCGAAGGCGTTCGCCGTGTCTGCGTGATCGGGCCGCTCGCCGACGCGTGGGGCGAGATGCGCGGTCCATGGGCTGGCGCGGGTTACGACGAGCGGAGTGTCAGCGTGCTGGCGGGCCTGCGCGAGGCGCTGCCGAGCGCGAAGCTCGTGCACGCTGCGGGCGTAGCGATCTCCGACGCCGGCCGCTCCGGCATCCACGCGGCGGTCGACTCCGTGAGCGGGGCGGACGCCGTCGTCCTCTGCTTGGGCGAAGCGGCCGAGATGAGCGGCGAAGCCGCGTCGCGCGCGCACCCCGAGTTGCCCGGCGAGCAACGCGCGCTCGCCGAGGCGGTGCTGCAGCGCGCCCGCCTCGAGGAAATCCCGGTCGTGGCGGTGCTGTTCTGCGGGCGGCCGCTGATCGTGCCGTGGCTCGTGGAGCGCGCCGACGCGGTGCTCATCGCCTGGTTCCCGGGCACCGAAGCGGGCAATGCGATCGCCGACGTGCTCACCGGCCGCGTGTCGCCGTCGGGGCGAACACCGATCACCTGGCCGCGAGCTCTCGGGCAGGTCCCGCTGTTCTACGGCGCGCGATCCGGCGGCCGGCCCGAGAATCCGAACGACCGCTTCACGAGCAAGTATCTCGACGCGCCGAATTCGGCCCTGATTCCGTTCGGGTTCGGCCTGACCTACGGGCGGTTCTCGTACGCGAACCTACGCGTGCACCCCGAGAACGCCGCCGTCACGGACTCGATCGAAGTCGCCGTCGACGTGACCAACGAAGGGGCTCGCGCCGCCGAGGAAACGGTGTTCCTGTTCGTTCGGGACCAGGTCGCGAGCGTCGCGCGCCCGTTGCTCGAGCTCAAGGCGGTGACCAAGATCGGCCTCAAGCCCGGCGAAACACGAACGGCGCGGCTGGAGCTGCCCGCGGCGGAGCTCCGCTTCTTAGGGATAGACCTCGAGCCCACGTTCGAGCCGGGAGAAGTCGAGATCCTCGTGGGGCCGCATGCCGACCGCGCGCATTTGATCTCTTCGCGGCTGACGCTCCGGGGGTAGAGGCCTTTCGCAGCGGACCACACCGGTCGGTGCGGTTCCGGCACCGCAGATTCGCCACCAGCAGTCCGGAGGGGCTGACGTGCTCCGCGCGCCCCGGTTGTCGCCCCATCCGGCTACAATCGCCGCGTGCGAACGTTCACAGACCCTGCACAGCCCGAGCCGCCGGCACGACCGGGCGAGATCGGGCCCGCGCGCGATCGCGCGCTGATGCAGCAAGCGCTCGATTGTGCGCGCGCCGCGTACGCCGCGGGCGAGGTGCCGGTCGGCGCCGTGCTCGTCGACACGAGTGGCGCGCTGCTCGCGCGCGCCGCGAACGCGCCGATCGCGAGCCACGACCCCACGGCCCACGCCGAGATTGTCGCGTTGCGCGCCGCGGGTGCGAAGCTGCGCAACTATCGCTTACCCGGCACGACGATGTACGTGACGCTCGAGCCGTGCGCGATGTGCGTCGGCGCGCTGATCCACGCGCGTGTGACTCGGCTCGTGTTCGCGGCGTCCGACCCGAAGACGGGCGCATGCGGCTCGGTGCTCGACCTCACCGCGACTCGCGAGCTCAACCACCGGATAGACGTCACGCGCGGCGTGCTCGCCGACGAGAGCGGGAACCTGCTGCGAGAGTTTTTCGCGCAACGCCGCTGAGGCGACGTCGCCGAGCCGCCGATGTCGGAATCTGCGCCGCCGCAAATCATCAGCGATCTCTTGCACGGGCACATCGGCGCGCGCTGCCTGCACGTCGTCGCGAGGCTCGGCGTGGCCGATGCGCTCGAAGAACAGCCTGCTACGGCCGCGGAGCTCGCCGCGCGCACGGGGGCGAGCGCCGATGCGCTCGAGCGCATGCTGCGCTTGCTCTCTTCGTACGGGGTGTTCGTCCCCGCCGGCGACGGCTACGCACACACCCCAGCGTCGAGATTGCTGCGCGGCGACCACCCGCAGTCGCTGCGCGCCTACGCGCAGCTCCACGGAATGCCGCCGTTCTGGAGCGCGTTCACGGACCTCGAGCGCGCGGCCAAGACCGGCGCGCCGGTGATCGGCTGGACCACGCTCATCGATTACTTCGCCTCTCACCCCCAAGAGTCGCGCCTCTTCAACGAGTCGATGGTCAGCAAGTCGGTAGCGGCCTCTGCCGCGCTGACGCAGTTCTACGACTTCGGCTCGTTCGACACGATCGCCGACATTGGCGGCGGCCGCGGTCATTTGCTGCGCGCCATTCTCGACGCCGCTCCCCGTGCCTCCGGGGTGTTGTTCGAGCTGCCGCACGTAATCGCCGACGCGAGCCCCGCGCCGCGCCTCGAGCTCGTCGCAGGCGATTTCTTCAAGGACCCGCTGCCCCCTGCGGACCTCTACCTCTTGATGGAGGTGCTGCACGACTGGCCGGACGCGGACGCGGCGCGGATCCTCGCGGCCGTGCGCCGCGCGGCGCCGCCGCACGCGCGCCTCCTGATCGTCGAGAGCCTGGTGGGCGAGACACAGGGGCTCGGCCGGACGATCGACATCGTGATGCTCGCGCTCACGGGCGGGCGGGAGCGAGCTCGCTCGGAGTATTCCGCGCTGCTCGCGGCAACCGGCTTCGAGCTCGCGCGCGTGCTCGACACGCGCACGCGGTTCGCGGTCGCGGAAGCCGTGGTGGTTTGAGGCACGCCGCCGCCGGTTAGGGAGCGGGACGGCCGGGACTAGCCGATCGGCGAGGGGAACTGCGCGCCGGGCTGCTGGCTCGTCAGCGTCTCGCGGCTGTCCATCCACATCAGAATTTCGTAGTAACGCCGCACGTTGTCGACGTAGCCGACGGCGGTCTGACCCGGCGCGTAGCCGCGCTGCACGCGCCGATGCCACTTCTCGTCGGCCAGCAGCGGCAACCTCTCGCGCACTTGCTCCCAATCGTCGGGATCGGCGCCTTGGCTCTGCGTGAGGATGCGCGCGTCCTCGACGTGGCCGAAGCCCAAGTTGTAGGCGGCGACCGCGAGCCACGATCGGTCCGGCTCCTGGATCCGGGCCGGCACCTTGCGGAGCACGCGTTGGAAGTAGCGGGCGCCGCCGATGATGCTCGCGCGGGCATCCTGCCGGTCCGCGACCTCCATCATCTCCGCCGTATGCTCCGTGAGCATCATCATGCCGCGCACGCCGGTGGGCGAGATCGCGTCCGGGTTCCAGTGCGATTCCTGGTAGGCGAGCGCGGCGAGCAGCCGCCAGTCGATGCCCGTCGCCCGTTCGGCGGCGAGGAACCAATCGCGATAGCGCGGCAGCCGCGTCGTCGCGTGGCGCACGAAGGCCCGCGAGCCGACGTAGTCGAATTCGCGGGAGGCGAAGTAGTAACGGTCGAGGATCCCCTGGAGCTCGCCGGTGGCCTGGATCTCGGCGAAGTAGGCGCCAATGGCTTCTCGCAGCGTGTCGGCGTCCTTCGGCAACGCCCACGCGACGTGGGTTTGCGGCCCCACGCCGAACGCCACCCGCAGGTCGGGATAGAAGTGACGCAGCAGCTCGAAGAGGTGCGAGTCCGCGATCGTGTAGTCGATCTCGCCTTCGGCGACCCGCCGGATCAGCTCCTCGGCGCCCGCCTGGTCCTCGATCCAGGTGAGCAGCGGCTCCTGGGTCCGTAGGCCCGAGAGCAAGGCGGCGTGCGACGAGTCGGCGGATACCTCGAGCCGTGAGCCCACGAGATCGGCGATGTTCCGCGGCCGCTTCGCCCCGCGCCTGTAGATGAGCTGCGGTTGGATGTCTTGGTAGGCAGGGCCGAACGTAACCGTGTCCCGATGGGAATCGGCCACCGTGAGGCTCGCGGCCGCGATCTGGGCCTTGCGGGACGCGAGGTCGGGATAGACCTGGTCAGCGACGTAGATCCGCAAGCCAACACCGAGCCGCTCCGCGAAGCCGCGGGCGAGCTCGTACTCGATGCCGCGGGGCTCGTCGGCGCCGTAATAGAAGGCCGCGGGGCTGTTGCGGGTGACCACGCGCAGCTCGCCGGAAAGAAGGATGCGGTCGAGCACCGACGGGGGCGATGAGCAGGTGCCGAGCAGCACGCTCAGAACTACCACGGCCAGTGCGCGCAATACCGGGCTCCCCGCTGGACAGTCCCCGGATTATACGGAGATCCCCACCCGAGGTCGGGACTACCGCTGTATTCATTCTGTGACATTTACGTAACACCGCCGTAGCATTACGCGCCACACGCAAGTCCCTGTCGCCAAACGCATTCCCAGCTAAAAACCGGAGAGAAATCAATGCGCAATCTGCGCAATTTGACACTTGTCGGCATTCTGTCTGCCGCCACCCCTGCGCTCGCGCAAACGGACGCCGCGACCGAGATCGCGGCGCTTCGCAGCGAGATCGGGCGGCTCGCGGAGCGCCTCGACCGCCTCGAGCAGGCCCAGGGCGGCACCGTCGCGGCGGTCGCCCAGGCGACCCAGGTGCCGCAGACGGCACCCGCCGATCGCTCGACCCCGGCCCCGGGGTCCGCCTCGCCCGCGGCGGCCGGGCCTCCCAAGGCCTCGGCCGACGCGCCGGCGAGCTCCGTGGTGCGCTTCTCCGGCGACCTGCGCTATCGCCACGAGGCGATCAACGATGAGGCATCCGCCGAAAGGGAGCGGCAAAGGATCCGCGCGCGGTTCGGCCTCAACGCCGACCTCGGCGACAACCTCTCGGTCGGCCTGACGCTGGCCACCGGCGATCGCGACCCCGTGTCGGCAAACCAAACGCTCGACGGCGGCTTCGACCGGAAGAGCTTCGGGGTCGACCGCGCGTTCTTCACGTGGAAAGCTACGGACGCCTTGAGCTTCACCGGCGGCAAGATGGCGACCCCGTTTTTCCGGCCGGGCAATCACCATCTGATCTACGACAACGACTTGAATCCCGAGGGGCTCGCGCTCCGGTACACGGGCCGCAATTGGTTCGCGAACTACGCGGGGCTCTGGGTTGACGAGCGGGCCACGGCCGACGATGCGATTCTGCTCGGCGGTCAGGCCGGGCTCAGGCACACGCTGCAGAACGGCGCGCGCATCACCGCGGGCGTGAGCTACTACGACTATCTGAACACGCAGGGCCAGCCGCTGTTCGTCGAGGGGATATCGTCCGGCAATTCGCTCGACGCCGCCGGCCGGTATTTGAACGACTACAACGAGGCGGAGCTGTTCGCCGAGCTCGGTCTCAAGGCGGGCAGTCGGCCGCTCGTGCTATTCGCGGACTACGTGGTCAACACCGAAGCGAGTGCGGCGGACGACGGATTCGCGATCGGCGCGGCGTACGGCGAGGCGACGCGGCCCGGCACCTGGCGCGTCGGCTATGCATATCAGGACCTGCGCGCCGACGCCGTAATCGGCGTCTTCACCGATTCGGACTTCGGCGGGGGCGGGACGGACAACAAGGGGCACGTCGTCGAGTTCACCTACGCGCTGCGGGCGCGCTTGCTGTTCAACTTCCGCTACTTCTTGAACGAGCGCGGCGAGCACGCCGGTGTGAGCCGCGACTACAACCGGCTGCAGGCCGACCTCATGTTCAACTATTGAGGGCGGCTCAGCCGGCGAGGCGTTGCTGCGGCGCTGCGTTGAAACGCTGCGCCCAGTTGGCGCATTCCTCGGCGGGCATCGGCCGCGCGAACCAGAAGCCTTGGCCCAGGTCGTAGCCGATCGTCGTGAGGTAGTCCTTCACCCACTGCGATTCCACGCCTTCGGCCACCACCTTGAGCCCGAGCGCGTGCGCCATCTGCAGCGTCGACTCGACGATCACGCGGTTCTGCTCGCGCGACTCCAAGTCCACGACGAACGACTTGTCGAGCTTCAAGGCGTGCACGCGCAGATCGCGCAGGTACCCGAGCGACGAGAAACCCGTACCGTAGTCATCGATCGCGATCAACACGCCGAGCTCGTGCAGGTCCCTGACGACCTTGCGCGCGCGGTCGGGGTCCACGAGCATCGCGCTCTCGGTGATCTCGAGCTCGAGCTGGTGCGGCCGAACCGGTGAAGCGCCGAGCTGCTCCGCGAGCCGCGCCGGGAAACCCACGTCTTGCAGCACGCGAGCCGATACGTTCACGGCGGCGCGCAGCTCGAGCCCGCGGCGGTTCCATGCCGCGAGGTCGGCGAGCGCTTGGCGGATCGTCCAGTCGGTGAGCGGCCGGATGAGGTCGGTCGACTCGGCCAGCGTCACGAACTCCGCGGGGCCCACGCTGCCATGCGTCGCGTGCTGCCAACGGACCAACGCTTCGACGCTGTCCGTGCGGCCCGTGCGTAGGTTCACCTGCGGTTGGTAGGCGAGCGTGATCCCGCTGTTGTCGATCGCCGAGCGCAGCTCGCTCAGCATGCTCAGGCGGCGCACGGTGTGGTCGTCGTCGCCGCGATCGTAGTACTCGTAGGCGTTGCCTTGGCGCTTCGCCACGTACATCGCGACGTCGGCGTGGCGCAAGAGCTCCTTGGCGTCGCGCGCGTCGTCCGGCGCGATCGCGATGCCGATGCTCACGCCGACCTCGATGGCGATGCCGCGGGCGCTGATCGGCGCGCGCAGGCTTTCCACGAGCCGTCGCGACAGGTCGTCGATCGTTGCGCGTTCGTCCACGGCGAGCACGATCGTGAACTCGTCGCCACCGATGCGGCCGATGAACGCGACGCTCTCGCCGATCAGAGCGGCGAAGCGGCGCGAGACCTCGCGTAATACGTCGTCGCCCACGTCGTGGCCGAGGGTGTCGTTCACCTCTTTGAAGCGGCATAGGTCGAGCATCAGCAGCGCGACGTGCCGTTGCACGGGACCCGCGAGGCACGAGGTGAGATGGCTCATCAACGCTGCGCGGTTCGGCAGTCCCGTCAAAGAGTCGTGCGTGGCCTGGTGCTCGAGCGCCCGCTGTTGCGCCTCGCGCTCGCTGACGTCACGAACGACCGCCGTGAACAGGCCGTTCTCGGTCGCGACGCGAGAGAGCGCGATCTCGACGGGCAGACGCCGCCCGAGCTTCGTTCTCCCGGTGCGCTCGATGATGACGCCGGTCAGCGAGTCGAGCGCAGTTGCGGGCGCCGGCAGCAAGTCGGGAACGAGCTCGACGAGGTTGGCGCCGAGCAGAGCTCCGTGCGGCCATTCGAATAGGTGCGCGGTCGCCGGGTTCGCGGTGCGGATCGTGCCGTCCGCGCTCACGCAGACGATGCAGTCCGACGAAAACTCGACGACGCTCTTCAACAGCGCGTCGCGACGCTTGAGCCCGACCGCGTAAGCGAGCGCGCGCCACGTCTCCCGATCGAGCGAGCGGATCGTCGCGGCCACGAACATCGCGCCGAGCACCAGGGCGAACGGCACGATCTCGAGCACGAAGCGCTGCGCCGCGTAGAGATACAGCGTCGAGCCGGCGAGCGCGGCGCACCCGAGGACGACGATGATCGAGTTCGAGCGCCAGCCCCGCTTGTTGAAGAGCATCGCGCAGAACGCTGTCCAGACCGCGAGCGCGAGCGCGTAACCCCAAGCCGGGGGCGTTTTCAGGATCCCCGCGCGCGCCGACTCGGTCGCGAATGCCTGCAACACCACGCCCGGCAGCGCGCGGTAGACGGGCACGGGCAGGATGTCGCGGAGCTCGACGGCCGTCGGGCCGACGTAGACCGTCTTGCCGCGCAGCGAGCCGTCGGCCACCGCGCCGCTCAGCACGTCGATGTATGACAGGTAGCCGAACGACGATTCTTCGATCGAGAAATCGATCGGCACCGCCGTCTCGGCGGGCAGATCGCGCTCGAACGCGAAGATGGATTGCAGGTTCTCGCCGCCGACGCGCCAGGAGCTGCGCATCTCGCGTACGAAACCGTCGGTGTCGGGCTCGAGGACCACCGACGCGAGACGCGCGTGAGCCGCGAAGCGCTCGAGCGGCGGCGTGACCACCAACGTGTCGTCGGCGCCGCTCAACGGCTGGAAGTGCGTCGCGAGGAATACCGGTTCGCCCGGCCATTCCGCGAGCGACTTCTCGAGCAGCGCGTCGTCCTCCTCGCTCGAGTGCGAGCTGAACTCGATGTCGACGAATACGTTGTCAGGCTCGGCGCGCGCGAGCTGCTGCAGCAGGCGCGCGTGATGCCGGCGCGGCCAAGGCCACTCGCTGAGCGCGCGCAGGCTTCGCGCGTCGATGCCCACGATCACGATGTCCGACGGGCGCTCGTGCGCGAGCAGAGTCGCGCGTGTTTCGGCGACGGCGTTCTCGAGCCTTGCGAATCTGCCTCCCCAATGCAGGAGGCAGGCCAGCCCCAAGATCGGCAGCGCGACCGCGGGCCAGACGATCTGCAGACGCCGGGGCACGCCCGCTAGAGCAAGGGGCCGAGCACGCGGCCGAGCAGCGGCGGAGGGGCGGGCGCGGCAGGTGGGGGGGGCGCGGGCGGGGCCGCCGGGGCCGCGATCGTTCCGCTGGCGCCCGTGCCCGTGCCCGTGGGCGCGGACGAGCCGCCGAGACTCAGGTCCAAGCTGGCGTTCAGATCGACACCGAGGCTCGCGCCGCCGAGCGTGGCGCCGACCCCGAGCCCGGTGCCGCTCCCGCCGATCGTGGGGCCGACGTCGAGTGCGAGGCCGCCCGTGTTGGCGCCGCCGATCGAAGGCGTCGTGGTTCCGAGGTCGAGACTCGGCGTCCCGAGCGTGGGCGTGGCAGCGGCCCCGACGTCAGGCGCGGCGGTCGCGCCGAGGTCCAGGCCGGTAGTGGCTCCGACCGGCGGCGTGCTTGCCGCGCCGAGGTCGAGGCTGGTCGACGCGCCCACGGTGACGCCGACGCCGGCTCCGCTTCCGAGGCTCGGAGCCTTCGTGGAGAGGTCCAGATTGCCGGCGAGGCCGACGTCGGCCGCGCCGCCGAGGCTGGCGCCCGCGCCCACGTCGACCGTGTCCGCGCGCACGTTCGTGTCGAGCCCGAGGCTCACGGTGTTCTTGCCGAGCTCGATCGCGCTTTCCGCGCTCGACACGGCGACGCGGACTTCGGTGCCGTTCGCTTCACTCGGTGCGACGCTCACGCCGAGATCGAGGTCGTTCGTCGCCTCGCGGACGCCGGCCGCGGCCGTCGCGCCGAGACCGGCCCGGTCGGCGGCGACGTTGGCGGCGACTTCGAGCTTGGCGGGGACTTCGACCTTGGCGTTGGGGTCGTTCCGCGCCGTGTCGACGCGGGGGAGCCCCGCCGCGGACGCGGCCGACGACGAATCCGCGCGCGGCGCGCTGGACGCCGCGCGATCCGCCGGCGCGGCGGCGCGCGCGACGGGACTATCGCCGTTCATGTCGAGCACGCGGATCGAGCTGTCGACGAGCGAGCGGATTGCGATCTCGCCGGCGTTCAATTGAATGAGGTCGCTGCCGTCCGGCGAGCGGATCTCGAGCTGACCTTGGAACAGCGAGATCGCCGTGCTGTCCTCGAGCACCGCGACGTTGAATTGCGTGCCCTTGATGACGGCGACCAAGAACGGGGTTTCGACCCGCAGCTTGCCGACGTCGCGATGCGCGACGTCGTAGAACACGTTGCCGCGATGCTGCACGAGCCGAGCGATCAGTTGTCCGTCGACGGCTTCGGCCGGGACCTCGACGTCGCTATTCGGCGCGACCGCGATCGTCGTCTTCCCCTGCCCGAGGCCGATCGTGCCGTCCTCGCCCGTCACGATGCGCGCGGGCAGATCGAGCGTCGAGTCGACTTCAACTCGAGCCCGCTCGCCCCGTACGGTCACTGCTACGTCGCCGGCCATCGACGTCACGCGCAGCGGATGTTGCTCGCGGCGCGCGGCGCCCGTTGCGGCGGTCACGTCGCGAATGCCGAGCATTGCGAACGAAGCGATGATCGCAGCGCTCAGCGTGATCGACCCGGCGCGCGCGGTATTCTCGAGCATGTCTGAAAATGCTCCGTCGTCAGTTGGGGGCATCATAGTGACGCATGCACGGTGATGAAGTGATCGCGATCACGGCGCGCGCTTCCCGCATTGTTCATAATGCGCGTCGATGATTGGTGTGCTACGCGGCTGGAGTACGAAGCACCGCGATTCGATCTCGCACGCCGTCCGAACCGCCGCCCTGCTTGGCATAATCTGTGCTCCATTTGAACTAACGCCGGCGCGTGCCGCGGACCTCCCCGCGCTCACGTCCGTGATCGTACGCGGCTCCACCGTGTACGACGCGCCGCAGCTGTTCGCCGTCTACCGCGAGCGACTGGGCAAGCCGATCGACCTAGACGGAGCGCGCGCGATCGTCGCGGCGCTCGTCTCCAAGTACGAAACGGACGGTTACCCGCGGCCCCAAGTGCGTGTCGACGACGCGCTCGTCGCTGCCGGTGTGTTGCGGCTCGACGTGTTCGAGGCGCGGATCGCGGCGGTGGACATCAAAGGCAACCCCGGCCCGCATCTCGCGCGGCTCGAGCGCTTGAGCGGCGCACTGCGCGACGACGCGCCCGTGACGCCGGCCGGCTTGCAGGCGGCGCTGCGGCGGATGCGCGAGCTGCCGGGCCTGACGCTCGCCGCGAGCACCGCGCGAGACCCCGACGAGCCGAATGCGTACCGGCTGAATCTCGACACGCAGTTCGACCGCGTGAGCGGCACGGTGCGGCTCACGAACCGAGGCACGGACGAAGCGGGCCCGAACTTCGTGCTCGGCCAGGTGGTGGCCAACGGTCTCTTCGGCGGCGAGACCAGTCTCGGTGCGTTATTCGGTGCCGCGACGGACTACGACGAGTATCACGGGCTCGGATTCACCGGGACCGTCGGTCTCACCGATCGAGGCACACGACTCTCCTTTATGGGGTTTCGCTCGCGCTCCGATCCGCACGAGGCCGTGCTCGACCGCGACGACTTGTATCTGCGCGATCTGGTCACGATCGGCGCGACTCGGCCGCTGCCGGGCGTCACGCGCGCGATCGCCGCGATCACGGTCGGCCTCGGTCTCGACGACCTGACGATCCTGCGCTCGGACACGCCGCTGCGCGACGAGCGCCTGCGCAAGCTCGAGATCGGCACGCGCTGGTTCTGGCGCCTCGGCACCGCGAACCAGTACGCCGCCTCGTTCGACGTCAGCAAGGGACTCCGCGGCCTCGGCAGTCGGCTCACGGCCTACGATCTCGTGGACGATCCGCGGCGCGCGGACTTCACGTTGACGCGCGCGAGCTTCACGCGGCTCACGCGCTTCGGCGACCTCTGGAGCATGCGCCTCGACGCGCTCGCGCAGACGAGCGCGTACGTGTTGCCGTACGGCGAGCGCTTCAAGATCGGCGGCGATCGGCTCGGCCGCGGCTTCGAGGTGGCGGAGATCGCGGGCGACCAGGCCCTCGGCGCGAAGCTCGAGGGCCGGCGTCGTTTACCGCGCTCGCCCGCGGCGCTCGGCTCGACGTCGGTCTACGGTTTCTACGACATCGGCGCCGCGTGGAAGCAAGATGCGCCGTTGGTCGAGTCTGCGGCCACTGCCGGCTTCGGAATCGCGACGGAGAGCGGCCGGGTTTCCGGATCTCTCGAGATCGCCGAGCCGCTGACGCACGCCGACGTCGAAGGCCGCAAGCGCGTCGCCGTGTTCGCCGAGGTCGCCGTCCGGCTCTGACGCTTTTTTCGCCACACGTCTCCCCCCTCGACACATGAGCGCGACGCGCCCGTACCGAACAGTGCGGTGTTGTTGCATTGATCCGCGCGCGTTTATCATGGCCGTCGTTGCATTTTTTCCGACGAAGGGATTCATAGTGGCAAGGGATAGTTCCTCGATGATTCAACAAACGCGTCAGAGCTCTGCGCCGCGCGAACGCTTCGATTCCAACGGCGTCCGCAAAGCGTCCATAGCGCTGCTCACCGCGCTCTACAAGACGGGTAGGCATGGCACCATTGCCGAAGTGTTGATCGCGCTCGAGGTCATCGACTCGAACCTCGACGGGCGACCGCATTCGATGAAGTCGTTGTCGAGCAAGCTGGGTATCCCCTACACCTCAGTCTCAAGAATTGTTTATTCCTTGACGTCGGAGGCGCAGCCGGGCGGAGTGCTCAGGCTCGTTCCGGACAGCAAAGACCGGCGGCGCAAGCACATCGAGCTCGACCTCGACGGGCTCAAGCGGTCGCAACCGCAGATCCGCGCGCTCGAGAAGGCGATGGTCGACTACTACGGCGGATCGGTCCACAAGCTCAAGCGCGACAAGGCCAACTGACCGGTTGGTTGTGTCGCGTCTCACTTTGGCCGCTGACACGTTTTCGTAGCGACGGCCGTACCTCGAAGGCTGTTCCCGAGACACGCCGGAAGACCATCCCTGGGGCT
>Ga0137409_10000053_pt1 | contig 94871 bp, 92 predicted proteins | sample CZODoug1_16funga_FD_122059 | JGI IMG/M metagenome (GOLD analysis project Ga0137409, IMG submission 122059) | Vadose zone soil fungal communities from Angelo Coast Range Reserve, California, USA - CZODoug1_16fungal (Hybrid Assembly) | ecosystem: Environmental > Terrestrial > Soil > Vadose zone... | reverse complement strand
AAGCCCTCGATGTTCGCGGGCTTCATGGGCGCGTTCGCCTCGCAGTTCTGGTTCCTGGCGTTTGCGCTCACCGCGGCTGCCAATGTGCGCACGCTGGCGCTGGTCGAGGTGCTGTTCGCGCAAGGCGTGGCGTATTATTCGTTCAAGCAGCCGCTGTCGGCGCGTGAACTTTCCGGCATCGCGCTGATCGTGATCGGCGTCGCGCTATTGGTGGCGGTTTAGCGCTTGATGACGATGAGGACGGCGCCCGCTGCGATCAGCGGCTGCAGGAAATTGGAACTCGGCACGACGACGTCGCTTCCGGAGTGCCCGATCAGGAGTTTGGTCTGCAGCGAGACGTTGTCTGGAATGTCGTCCATGACGACGTTAATGCCAGTGCGGTGCTCGAATCCCGCGAGCGTGTCGTGCCCGATTTCGCCCTCCCAGTTCGAGAAGTAGAGCGTCGCTGGTGCGACGGTTTTCTGCCCCGCCGAACGCTCGCCTTGACCGCACGATGTCAGGATTGGCAATGCGATCAGGGCTGCCGCGAGACCTGAACGCATGGCTTCAAGGTCAGGTCTTGCCAGGAGCGGCGAGTTTCCTGCGGTGCTTGCGCGTGAGTTCGACGAACTTCGACGTCGGGCCGGCGTCTTCGTAGACCGGATCGCCATGCTCATCCGTCGAGATCACCTTGCCGCCCTTGATGTAGGGCATCGAAGCGGCCAGTTCCTTCAGGGCGGCGCCGAGCAGGTCGGTGATGATCTGTTCGCGATTTGTCCCCGGATACATTTCCGCCAGCGCCTGGAGACGTGCCGCGTCGTCGACGGGCAGGCGGACCGAGTACTCGGTTGCCGTCAGGGCCGGTCGGGCGGTTTGCTGCCAGCGATCGAGGAGCTCTTTGAAGGACACATCGCCTCCAGGTGAAAATCTGTGCTGGGCCGCGATTATACGCGGCCCAGGGCGGGCCATACCCGAAGGCTTGGGGTCAATAACCAGCCGGTATTTACCCGCATTCGACGTGCCTCCCTATAGTCGGACGCGATGTATCGCTATGACGTCATCGACCAGGCGCTTGTGGACGAGCGTGTCGCGCAATTCCGCGACCAGACGCGCCGTTTCCTGGCGGGCGAGTTGAGCGAGGACGAGTTCAAGCCATTGCGCCTGCGTAACGGTCTCTATATCCAGCGATTCGCGCCGATGCTGCGCATCTCGGTCCCCTATGGGCTGTTGTCGGTGCGCCAGATGCGCACCCTCGCCCACATCGCGCGTCACTACGATCGCAGCTACGGTCATTTCACTACCCGTCAGAACCTGCAGTTCAACTGGCCCAAGCTCGAGCAGGTGCCCGACATCCTTGCCGAGCTGGCGCAGGTGCAGATGCATGCCATGCAGACGAGCGGGAACTGTGTGCGCAACATCACCGCCGATCACCTCGCTGGCGTGACGCCGGACGAGATCGATGATCCGCGGCCCTACTGCGAGATCGTGCGCCAGTGGGCCACGCTGCATCCGGAATTCTCCTACCTGCCGCGCAAGTTCAAGATCGCGATCACCGGTACGGCGGTGGACCGCGCCGCCTCGCAGGTGCACGACATCGGCTTGCACCTCAAGCGCAACGCGGCCGGTGAGCTGGGATTCGAAGTGCTGGTGGGCGGCGGCCTTGGGCGCACGCCGATCATTGGGCAGGTGGTGCGCGACTTCCTGCCCCGCGAGGATCTGCTCTCCTACCTCGACGTGATCCTGCGCATCTATAACGAACTCGGCCGGCGCGACAACCTCAACAAGGCGCGCATCAAGATCCTGGTGAAGAGCCTGGGACCCGCCGAGTTCACACGCCGGGTCGAAGAGGAATGGGCGCAGGTTCGCGACCGCGGCCTCAAGCTTGAGGTTGCTGAAATTGAGCGCATGCGAGCGTTCTTCGCGCCGCCACGGTACGAGGCGCTTGAGAATCTGGACGTCGGCGCGGGCCGTGATGCCGCATTCAAGGCCTGGTATCGCTACAACACGCGTCCGCACAAGGTGTCCGGCTATCGCGTCGTGTTCCTGTCACTCAAGGCGCACGGCGAAGCACCGGGCGACATGACGGCGGAGCAGATGGACGGCGTGGCGGACCTCGCCGAGCGCTACAGCTTCGGACTGATCCGTGCTTCGCACGACCAGAACCTCTTGTTCGCGGATGTGCGGCAACTCGACCTCTACGGGCTCTGGCAGGCACTCGCCGCGCTGCAGCTCGCAACGCCGAACATCGGCACGCTGACCGACATGATCTGCTGTCCCGGGCTCGATTTCTGCTCGCTCGCCAACGCGACTTCGATCCCGGTGGCGAAGCAGATCCAGGCCCACTTCAGCGATCTCGATTACCTCTACGACCTCGGGGAAATCCAGATCAAGATGTCCGGCTGCATGAATGCCTGTGGCCACCATCACGTGGGCCACATCGGCATTCTCGGCGTCGACAAGCACGGCGAGGAGTGGTACCAGATCACGATCGGCGGTTCGGCAACGCAAGACGCTTCTCTCGGCGATGTCATCGGCCCCTCGGTGCCGCAAGTTGCCGTGGCCGACACCATTCAGAAATTGATCGATGTGTACGTGGAACAGCGGCATGAGGACGAGCGCTTCATCGACACGGTGCGTCGTGTCGGCGTCGAGCCCTTCCAGGACCGCGTTTATGGAACGAGGAACGATGCGCGAAATTATTCGGCGGCGTGAAGTAATCATCGACGACTGGCGAACGATCGACGAGGATCCGTCAGGCGAAAGCGGGGCGGTGATCCTGCCTCTGGCGCGCTGGCATGCGGAACGCGACAAGTGGTGGGCGTGGTCCGGGCGGGTCGGAGTGCGCATCGGCCCCGCGGATCGCGTCGAGCTGCTGCGCGCCGACCTTGCACGGCTGTCGCTGATCGCGATCGAATTTCCGTCGCCGAGCGAAGGCCGGGGTTATAGCCAGGCGCGGGTGTTGCGCGACCGGCGCGATTTCACCGGCGAAGTGCGTGCGGTCGGCCACGTCAAGCGCGACCAGATCTTCTTCATGGCACGTTGTGGCATCGACGCCTTCGAATTGGCGCCAGGCGTGAATCCGCAGTCGGTACTCGCGGCGTTCGATGATTTCGACGTCGCCTATCAACCGGCAACGGTGCAGGTGAAAGGGCAGCGCGGCTTCTACGCTACCTGAGCGGCAGCTCGATACCGGTGAACAGTTGCTCGACTGCGAGCGGCCCCGCCGCAGACTGGGCTCGGTCCACCAGCCGTCGATTGAGATGCGGCGCGAACAGCTGCAGAAATTCGTACATGAACTTGCGCAGCAGCACGCCGCGCCGGAACCCCACCCAGGTCACATGCTCCGGAAATATGTGACTCGCATCGAGTGAGACCAGATCACGATCCTCGGCGTCCTCGATCGCCATGCTGGCGACGATGCCGACGCCCAGTCCCAGGCGCACGTAGGTCTTGATGACGTCCGCGTCACGGGCGGTCAGCGCCACGTCGGCCGTGAAGCCTCCCCGGGCAAAGATGTCCTGGAGTGAGGAAGGGCCGCTGAACCCGAACACGTAAGTGACGATCGGGTGCTCGGCGAGGTCCTTGAGTGTCAGGCGCCCCTCTCCGGCAAGTTCATGTCCACGTGGGACCACCACGCGCCGGCGCCAGCGATAGCAGGGCAGCAGCACCATGTCTGAAAACAGTTGCTGTGAACCGGTTGCAATCGCGAAGTCGATCCGGTCGAGCTGCGCCATCTCGGCGATCTGCTCCGAGGTGCCCTGGTGCAGGTGCAGCCGGATGTGCGGGTAACGCTCGCGAAACGCTGCGATCACGTTCGGCAACACGTACCGGGCTTGCGTGTGTGTCGTGCCGATGGAAAGGCTGCCGCGCGTTTCATCACGCAATTCTTCCGAGAGGCTCTTGATGCTCTGCACTTCGCGCAGGACCGTCAGCGCGCGTTCGATCACCTGCTGCCCCGCAGGGGTGATCTGGGTCAGATTGCGGCCATCGCGCGCGAAGATCTGGAACCCGAGCTCGTCCTCGAGCAGCTTTATCTGCTTGCTCACCCCGGGCTGCGAGGTGTGAAGCTTCTGAGCGGCGGCGGTGATGTTGAGCCCGTTCTGGGCGACGGCGGCGAGATAGCGCAGTTGATGCAGCTTCATGGCCACAGACTGTATGCAAGATCGCGCGCCAACAGAAGCCATAACCGCACTCTCGGTCGCCATTCCGGGCGGTTATGAGGTCTCGGTCCCGGTTTGATTTCATAACCGGACCGCATCGGGCCAGAACAAACACTTCGTATTTGCCCGGTAACACCGTTGTTAGAGTCCTGTCACCCGCAGCAGGACGAGCCATGACGCAGTCGTTGAGTCCGGAGCTGGAGCGAAAAGCAGCCAATGTACGTGCCTTGCTCGACAAGGCCGTCGGGGATTTCGGCGACGTGGTTTATGCCAATAGCCTCGGTCTCGAGGCGATGGTACTCACCGACATCATCTGGACCCAGGTGCCGGGGATCGAGATCTTCAGCATCGACACCGGTCGGCTGCACGAAGAGACCTATTCGCTGCTGGATCGCGTGCAACGCCGTTACGGCAAGCGCATCCGTGTCTACTACCCGCAAGCCGAGCACGTCGAGAGTTTCGTCTCGAAGCATGGCATCAACGGATTCTACGCCGGCGTCGAAGAGCGCTTGAGCTGCTGCCACATTCGCAAGGTCGAGCCGTTCAAGCGCGCCATCGCCGGGCGCAAGGCTTGGATCACGGGAGTGCGGCGCGAGCAGTCGACGCTGCGAGCCCAGGGTGCAGCTGTTGAATGGGACGAGAGCAATGGCCTGCACCGCGTCAGCCCGCTGCTCGACTGGAGCGAGGCCGAGGTTCTGGAGTACGTCCAGGCATTGAAGCTGCCGTACAACCCGCTGCACGATCGAAACTTCCCGAGCATCGGGTGCGCGCCCTGCACGCGCGCGATCGAGCCGGGCCAGGACAGCCGCGCGGGTCGCTGGTGGTGGGAAAACTCGGAGTCGCGCGAGTGCGGCCTGCAGCCTCGCATTCGTGTAGTCGTGACCGCGGCGGCGGCCCGCTGACACGCATGGACTTTCTCCCGATCTTTCTCGATGTGCGCCAGCGCCTGGCGGTGATCGTCGGTGGCGGCGAGGTCGCAGCGCGCAAGGCGGAGTTGCTGCTGGAGGCCGGTGCGGCGGTGCGCATCGTCGCTCCGACACTCGGCGTGCAGCTGCAGGCCTTGCGTGACGCGCAACGCATCGAGCACCGCGCTGAAGCCTTCACACCGCAGACGCTCGATGGCGCTGTCGTCGTGATCGCGGCGACTGAGCAGCGGGCTGTCAATGCGGCGGTCGCCGCGGCCGCGCGAGCCCGCGGCATCCCGATCAACGCGGTGGATGATCTCAAGCATTCCGATTTCATCATGCCCGCGATCGTGGATCGCTCTCCCGTCGTGGTCGCAGTGGGCACCAGTGGCAACTCGCCGGTGCTGGCGCGCTTCGTGCGCGAACGCATTGAGACGCTACTGCCGCCGAGACTCGGTCGGCTCGCCGCATTTGCGGGCCGCTGGCGCAGACGAGTGGCACGCCGGCTCGAGACCGTCCTGCAACGGCGTCGTTTCTGGGAGCGCGTCCTTTCGGGACCGCTCGCATCCCACGTGCTCGAGGGCCGTGACGAACAAGCGGATTTCGAACTGCGTCGCGAGCTGAAGCAGGCGGCGCAGATGCAGTCGCTGCGAGTCGGCGAGGTGTATCTGATCGGTGCTGGCCCGGGCGATCCGGACCTGCTGACACTCAAGGCCGCACGGCTGCTGCAACAAGCCGACGTCGTGCTCTACGACCGCCTGGTTCCCGATGCGATCGTCGCGCGCGCGCGTCGCGACGCCGAGCGCGTCTATGTCGGCAAGGAATCGGGCAATCATCACGTCACCCAGGAGCAGATCCACGAGCTGCTGGTCCAGTACGCGCTCGCCGGCAAGCGTGTCTGCCGGCTGAAGGGCGGCGATCCGTTTGTCTTCGGGCGCGGGGGCGAGGAACTCGAAGCGCTGGTCAGGCACAAGATCCCATTCACCGTGGTGCCCGGAATTACCGCCGCCCTGGGGGCAGCAGCATACGCCGGGATTCCACTCACGCATCGCGATCACGCCCAATCCGTCACCTTCGTGACCGGACACACGCGCGAGTCGGGTGCGCCTGTCGACTGGCACGAGTTGACGCGACCCGGCCAGACGGTCGTGTTTTACATGGGCCTCAGCCAGCTCAGAACGATATTCGCCAACCTGATCGAGGCGGGCGCGCCCGAGAGTCTGCCTGCGGCCCTGGTCGCGCAAGCGACGCTTCCCGAGCAACGCGTGATCGTAGGAACGCTGGCCACCCTGGCACAGCAAGCGGAAGCGCAAGGCGTGCAGTCTCCCGCGCTGCTGATCGTCGGCGACGTCGTCAAGCTGCGCGCCGTGCTGGCAAACGCGCCGCGATCCGCGCCGCGTGCGGCGGTTGCTTCCGAGTCCACCCGGTCCCGGGCACAGTCGGCATGACCCGACCTTCAAGCTTCTCCAACACGGTGGGCAACACACCGCTCATCCGGCTCGGCAGTCTCAGCGCCGAAACCGGCTGCGATATTTTCGGCAAGGCGGAATTCCTCAATCCCGGCGGTTCGGTCAAGGACCGCGCGGCGCGCGCCATCGTCGATGACGCGGAACGGCGTGGCACGCTGCGTCCCGGCGGGACGGTCGTTGAAGGAACCGCTGGTAACACCGGCATCGGGCTCGCTCATGTCTGCAACGAGCGTGGCTATCGCTGCGTCATCGTCATGCCCGACAACCAGTCGCCCGAAAAGCGCGAGCTCATCGAGGCTCTCGGCGCGGAAGTGCGTCTCGTGAAGACTGTGCCTTATTCAGACCCGAATCATTACCAGCGGGTCGCCGCCCGCGCCGCACAGGAGATCGAGGGCGCGATCTGGGCCAACCAGTTCGACAACACGGTCAATTCGCGGGCGCATTTCGAAACCACGGGCCCCGAGATCTGGACGCAGATCGAAGGTCGCATCGATGCCTTCGTTGCCGCTTCCGGAACCGGCGGCACACTCGGAGGCGTGTCGCGCTTTCTCAAGTCCAAGCGGAGCGACGTGCTCATCGCTCTTGCCGATCCACCCGGGAGCAGCCTGTACGAATTCGTGCGCAATGGCGTTCTCAAGGCGACCGGTACGGGTTCGATCACCGAGGGCATTGGCATCGGACGTGTGACCGCGAACCTGGCGGGTGCGCCCATCGACGAAGCCTTGCACATCGATGATGGTGAGACCGTGAGCTACGTGTATCGGCTGCTCCACGAGGAGGGCCTGTTCCTCGGCAGTACCAGTGGTATCAACGTTGCGGCTGCGGTCCGGCTCGCACGGCGCCTCGGCCCGGGGCACCGCATCGTCACGGTGCTGTGCGACGGCGGCGCGAAGTACCTCTCGCGCCTGTTCAATCATGGATGGCTCGAGCAGAAGGGATTGCTCCGTCATGCGCAGCGTCACTGGCGGGGCAAAGGCAAGCCGTGGAGAAATTCTCTTGTCGCGTGAGTCGCAACTGGCGCTGATCGATGGACCGGTCATCGACACCGACGCCGTCATCGTGGGTGCGGGGCCGGTCGGCTTGTTCCAGGTCTTCGAGCTCGGTTTGCTCGGCCTCAAAGCTCACATCGTGGACTCGCTCCCGGTGGCGGGCGGACAGTGCATCGAGCTCTATCCGGACAAGCCGATCTACGACATTCCCGCACTTCCCGTGTGCACCGGCCGCGAGCTCATCGAGCGCTTGCTGGAGCAGATCCGTCCCTTCGACGCGGGCTTTCACCTCGGCCAGGAAGTGACCGAAGTGCACGGTCGCGAGGACGGGCGCTTTCACGTCGTGACGAGCCGCGGTACGCACTTTCGCGCCGGCGCGGTCGTGATCGCCGGCGGAGTCGGCTCGTTTCAGCCGCGACGTCTCTCGGTCGAGGGCGCCGAAAGACACGAAGGACGTGCGCTTCATTACAAGGTGCGCGATCCGGCGTCGTTCACGGATGCGGACCTTCTGATCCTGGGCGGCGGCGATTCAGCCCTCGATTGGACGCTCAACCTGGTGGAGCGCGCGCGCTCGGTCGTGCTGGTGCACCGGCGCCCGGAGTTTCGCGCGGCGCCTGCATCCGTGGCGCGCATGTTCGAGCTGCGCGACGCGGGTCGGCTCGACTATCTCGAAGGCCAGGTGCAGCAGATTCTCGAGAGCAATGGTGAGCTCGCCGGCGTTTCAGTGCGGACGGTGGATGGCGTCACACGGCGGGTCGGCGCAACACAGCTGCTCGTATTCTGGGGCCTGCACCCGAAGCTCGGCCCGATCGCCGATTGGGGCCTGGACCTGAGCCGGCGCGCACTACAGGTGGACGCGGAGAAGTTCCAGACCAGCATCCCGGGAATCTTCGCGGTCGGCGACATCAACGACTACCCAGGCAAGAAGAAACTGATCCTCAGCGGCTTTCACGAGACCGCGTTGGCCGCATTTGCGATTCAATCGCATCTGCAACCCGGCAAGAAGGTCCACCTCCAGTACACGACCACGAGCCCGATCATGCATCGACGCCTCGGTGTCGTTGCGCCGGATGCCGAATCTGCGACTGACACGCCGCGCCGTTCGGGAACCGCGTAGTCCAGGTGCTCGAGCGGGAAGCTGCAGCAAACGCTGCAGCAAAAAGCATTTTGACATCGTTGTCGTCCGCGATACGGCCGTCGAGCCGTGTAGACTTCGAGGCCGGAGCGAGCCCTCCGGAGGTTTACATGGTCGAAACCGCCAGCGCCCCCCCGCCGACCACAATAAGCAAAGAAGAACGTAACTGGGCGGTACTATCTCACGTGAGCGGCCCGGTGGCCTTCGCATTCGGGGTTTGTATCGTTCTCGTACTTGCATTCGTCGTACTGGGGCGGGTTTTTGGTGAACTGCTAACGAATGCCTCGCTGCTGATCGCCTGTGCGCTGATTGCTGCTCCGATAGCTCTTGGTGTTCTTGCGCCATTGATAATGTGGCTTATCCGCAAGGACGAAATGACGTTCGCCGCCGACCAGGCGAAGGAAGCGCTCAACTTCCAGATCACCGTGTTTGTCGCGGGGCTGATTGCCGGCGTGATGTGCCTGGTGCTGATCGGCTTCGTGTTGCTGGGGATACTGGTCGTGGTCGATCTCATCCTGATGATCGTCGCCGCGGTCAAGGCGAGCGAAGGCGTGAGCTATCGTTATCCATTCAACCTGCGCCTGATTTCCTAGAGGCGCGAACCCGCGCGGATGTACGTTCCGGAACACTTCAGAGAGGCGGACCTTGCACGCCTCGACTGGCTAGCTCTTCACGACGCCTTCGGAACCCTCGTATCTGCGGTGGACGGGGCACCGTTCGCGTCACATCTGCCGGTGCTGTATCGACGCGAGGACAGGCGCGTCACAGTGACCGGGCATTGGGCGCGCCCCAACCCGCAGTGGTGCGCGATCGAGGGTCAACGCGTTCTTTTCATCTTTCACGGGCCACACACGTACATTTCGCCGCGCTGGTACCACGAAGCGCGCCAGCATGTGCCGACCTGGAACTACGCGGCGGCGCACCTGTACGGAAAGATTCGCCTGCTCGAGGATCCCGCGGCGCTCGAGCGAATCGTTACGGCACTCGCGGACAAGTACGAGAGTGGACCGGATGCGTGGTCGGTGTCCGGAGCCGACCCCAAAATTCTCACCATGCTGCGCGGCATCGTCGGTTTCGAGCTGGCGGTCGATGAGGTGCAGCTCAAGTTCAAGCTCAATCAGAACCATCCGCGCGGCAACCTGGAAGGAGCCATCCACGGGCTCGAGGCGGTGCCAGGCGACGACGCACGCACCGTCATGAATCTCATGCAGCATACGCTCGACCCGAAATGACCCCCGCGCTGAGCCCCGGGCCAGGGATCGCCCAGCCTAGAATTTCCACAGCACTCCGGCTGAAGGAACCAATTCGGGCCAGTTGCGCACCGCCGTTCCGAGGTCGATGACGCCGCTGGGCGCCTCGGTGACGTTGTACTGCACGCAGCACGGATTGTGATCGCCGAGCGCGTTCGTCACCTCGATGAAGGTGTCGATCTCCCCGCGACTGAGCGGGAAACGGCGGCTGACACGCAGGTCGAGCGAGCGAAAGTCCCCGATGCGGGCTGCGTTGCGTTCTCCCACCTGCACTGACTCGACCGGATTACCACTGGCGTCGCTGCTCGAAACTACACTCAGCGTCGTCGTCGGCCAGGAGCTGTGGTAGGTGCCCGCGAACGTGACGTCCCACAACTCGTTAGACCAATGGATGCCAGCCTGCACGGTACTGCGCTGGTCCCAACTACGGGGCACATCCGACCCGTCGATCCGGTCAGTGGCGCGCGACCAGGCGTAGCTTGCCCACCAGCTCCAGGGGCCGGCAGTGCGCCGCGAAAGCAGGATCTCGACACCGGTTGCTCGCGCGGACGAGGGCGCGACGCTGATGCGATCCGGTTGCAGTTCCGGCAGGAGCCGCAACTGGTCGAATTCATTCTCATACCGCACCATCAGGTGGGAGTAGTGTTTTCGATAGGCCTCCACGCGCAACTGGATCTCGTGCGCCAGGTCCTGCTCGAGGCTGACGATCGTCTGATCGGAGCGCTGTGCACTGAAGAAACGGTCGACGCCGTCCTGCACCTGCAGTTCATCAATCGCCTGCGGCTGGAAAAAAGCGCCCCAGGTCGCGCGTAGCCGCGTGCCCTCGCGTAGATCGAATAGCACGTTCACGCGAGGACTGAGCTGGGTATCGGCTTCGAGATTGCCGTAGGTCTGCTTGTCCCAGCGCAGGCCCACCTCCGCGGTCAGGCGCGCCATCGGTTTGAAGCGGCTGCTGGCAAAAGCGGCCAAAGCGTGGCCGCTGGGTGAAGGGTCGAGGTTGCGGGTGGTCTGGCTGCCGGCGTCACCCGGCAAGGGGAAGTCGGGCGCATACGTCACTTCGCTGCTGTAGGCATAGTCGGAATGGAGCTGCCGCACCTCCAGTCCCCAGCGATTCACGAAGTGGCGCACGAGGTAATCGTTCTCGAGCCGCAGTCCGAGGATTTCGTAGGCGCGTGAATCGTGCACCACCCCGAACTCGCCGGCGGGATCGTCGACCGTGCCGTCGCGGTCGTTGTCGACGTCGGTGAATGAAGCAATGAGGCGGCTGTGTGCCGCCGCGGACCAGTCGTGATCGAGCTCCGTCCAGAAGTAGTTGTTGCGATAGACGACCCGCGCTTCCTCGTCGGTGGAGCTGGCGAGAGCTGTGACCCGATCGATGGACGCGAGCACATTGAAGATGAGTGACGTGTCATCGGCAAGCGCGAACTCCACCCGGCCAAAGGCATCGTTGTAGTTCGGTTCGCCGATGTCTTTGCCGACCACGTCCGCGATCTCGTCGAGGTTGCTGCGCCTCACCGACACCAGCCACTTGAAATCCTCGTCGGCGCTCTTGCCCGCGACCAGGGCGCCGCTGTGAAAAACACTCATGCCGAGCTCGAAGTACAGGTCCTGCGGCGCCGTCACGGTGCGTGCATCCACCACCGCGCTCATGCGATCGCCCTGGTCGACGGTGAAGCCGCCGAGCGACACATCGATGCCGTCGATCATCCGTGAATCGAGAATGCTCACGGGAGAGAGAAAATCCTTGAGATGAAACGGCTCGGAGAGCGCGAGCCCGTTGAGGAGGATCTGGGTCTCGTTCTCCTCACCGCCACGTATGTGCGCCAGCCCCGACACGCCGTTGCTCGCGGCGCCCGGCAGGCGTTGCACGGCGCGCAGCGACTCATCTGCGAGCTTCGGCAGGCTCTCGAGCTCGGCCTGCGTCAGAAATGTCTGTGAGGCGAGCACTTCGTTGGCGAGACCGTAGCGACTCGTCGTGACCACGACTTCCTGCAGCAGCTCTTCGGGCGGTCTGGCGTCGGAGGCAGGAGCGGGCTGCGGGCTGTCGGACTTCGTCAGCGCGACCAGGGCGTACACATTATCGCCGACGCGTGACACGCCAAGACCGAGCGGCTCGAGCATCTCCTCGAGCATCTTGATGGGTTCACCAGCGTGCGGCTCGCGAGTCACCCGCAGGGAAGGTGGAACCAGCTGCGTGTTGTAGACCAGCCGCAGGCCATCGCGCCGCATTTCCTCGATCACGTCGCTGAGCGGCCTGCCCGCATAGTGAGCGGCCTCGGCGGCGTCGGCTGCGGCGCATGCCAAGACCATTGCGAGCAGAATTCCGCCGTGGGTGCATGCAGGGCGCCGCCGCGAAGGGTGTACAGGTATGTGCATCGTGGCGGGTTTGTGCGCGCACTGGCGCCTCGCGGCCACGATCATAACGCCATCGGCAATCGAGCCGGTATGCAGGCCCGGCTGCGCAGGCTTTCAGGTCGTCGGGAGTTCGATGACGATCTGGCCGTTCTTTTGTGTGCTGCTCAGCCGTGTCGTCGACAGGACGGCGGCGAGCGCGGCATCCGGTGTCAGGCCTTCGATCGAGCCGCGCAAGCGGATGCTGGCGGCCTCGGCCTGGCTGGCGGGCGTCGCAAAGACGACCTCCTGGCCGAGTTCATGGCCGGCCCAGCGCAGAAATTCCGGTAACGGCCGATTGTCGATCGCAAACGAGGGTACTACGCGGCCCACCCAGGCCCAGTCATCGCCGCTGCGCGCCACCGACTCACTGTGCACTTCCCCGTCAGCGAGGATCGTCAGCTGCGTTCCGGCTTCACCGACGATGCGACCGCCGCGCGGCGCGGAAAACTGGATGCGACCCTCGCGCACGCGGATGCGCGTACCCGAATCGAGCAGACGCACCTCGTACTGGGTGCCTAGATGCTCGACGACTCCGGCCGGCGTTCGGACCAGCAACAGGCTTGGCACGTCCTGGCCGAGCCCCGAATCGACATACAGCGCGCCGCTCGTGATCCTGAGCTCCTCCACGCTGGTCAGTTGCACGGAGCTGTCGCGATCGAGGCGGACCGAAACATCTTGCATGCGGATGGAAACGCTGCCTGCGGCACCGGTCGAAAGAATGTCCCCCGCGTGGAGTTCCTGCTGAACCGTGAACGGTGCAACCTTCGACTGCGCGGTGTGCACGGTCCCGCCGCCAATTGTGCGTTCAATGCTCGCGACGACCACCGTTTGCGGCGGTGCCTGGTTGAGGAGCCATACGGCGAGCGCCACCGCGCCAAGACCTGCTGCGATCGCGACCTGCCTGAATCGCCGCCGCCGCCGCGCCGCGACAACTCTCAGCCATTCAGCGTGAATCGCCGCGCGTACCTCGTCCTCCATCTCTGCGGGCGGCCGCGGGCGCGGCCCGGCCGTGCGCAACAGGCGATCGACGTCGCCGTGGTCCGAATTCATTTCAACCGCATTACTCATTTGCATTCCTGGATTCAGGCTTCGCGAATGTCGCGCGCCGCAGCACCAAATACAGTCTCGAGCGCCTGGCGAAACGCATCACGCGCTCGTGCCAGCAAGGACTGGGCTGCCGTGTGGCCGATGCCGAGCAGCTCCCCGATTTCTTCCACCGATCTGCCTTCGACATATTTCCATTCCAGCGCGTCGCCGTAGCGAGCTGGAAGACGATCGAGGACCGTACGCACCATGCGCCCCAGCTCCTCGCGCCCGTAGTTGCGCGCGACATCGAACTCCTCCGGGGCCTCTATGGAATCGATCGCGGCGCGCAGTTCCTCGCTGTCTTCGATCAACACCACGCGTTCGGTATAGCGCTTATGAGCGCGCAGGTAGTCGACGACTTCCCGGCGGCAAATCTGGCACAGCCAGGTGAACAGGGCCGCTTCGCCACGGTAGTCCGCCATCCGTCGCATTGCCTTGGTGAGGGTCGCCTGCACGACTTCACGCGCGGCCTGCGCATCGGTGTTCAGGCGCGGCAGTGCGAAGCGGTACAGGCGGGAAAAATAGCCATCGAAGAACGCAGTGAACGCGCGCTCCTCGCCGGCCAGCATGCGGCGGACCAGCGCTTGTTCCTGTGCGGCATCGTCGGTCACGGAGACGGCTTACCTCTGCCTGCGTTGGACGCAGGCAGTAGGCGCAATCAATCGCTTCAGGTCTGAAGCGTGGCGCGGTGCTTCATATCCAGCCATAGGTTGTAAGCCGCAATGAAGAGTGGGAACAGGTTGGAGAGAACTCCCACGGAGTCGTTCTTGCCGAACACGAAATAGGCGAGCAGCAACAGGCTCCCGGAAACGCTCATGTACCAGAAGAGCCGCGGCAGGACCGGCTTGCCGCGGCGGCGCGACGCCAGCAGCTGGACGAACCAGCGCCCCGCGAACAGCGCCACCCCCAGGTAGCCGACCAGCTTCCAGGGGGTTATCACGATTCCGAAGAATTCAACGAGTACCCTGGACACGATGCCTCCGGCGGGAGCTTGCGGGACAGTGTCAGGCTTATAACGGAGCCCTTCGGGCCGGACAACAGCTGTTCCGGCGCGTGGCTTGACGCTGCTCGCGAGGGGCGGCGATACTCAGGCCCATGACGAAACGCGCAAATCACACGACCGCAGCAAAGCGCTGGTGGTGGCGTCACTCCTGACGGAGTGGGCGCCTGCGCGTACAAAAGAACGCTTTTACAAGGACCCATCTCCGAACCTAAACCGGGGATGGGTTTTTTGTTGCCTGCTCCCCGGTGGCGGTCGGTAAGAGGAGCACATGCAGCGGCCTTTCGACATCGCAGCGGACCTGGATACGCCGGTTTCGGCTTATCTCAAGTTGCGGCCATTCCGCCCGCGCTTTCTGCTCGAGAGTGTGGAGGGCGGGGAGCGGCTGGCGCGCTATTCGTTCATCGGCTTCGGCGATTGCCTCGAGGTGCGCCTCGAAGCCGGGAGCCTGCTCATCGACGGCCAGGTTGCGGGCCGGCCGACCAACCGGGATGAGTTGCTCAACGTGCTGCGTGCGGCACTGGCGCGCGCTCCGGTGCCCAAACCCGAGTTCACACAGGTGCCACTCGCGGGCGGCCTCGTCGGTTACGCGGCCTACGACATCGTCCGCTACTTCGAGCAATTGCCGCAGCGTGCGCGACGCCTCGATTCGGCGCCCGATGCACACTTCATCGCACCGCGCTCGCTCCTGATCTTCGATCACCTCACGCGCGGCGTCGCGCTCCTGCACGACGGACCCGAAGCTGAGCGCCAGAGCCTGCGGCGCGAAGTCATCCGGGCGCTGCGCGGTGCAATTCCTCCGCACAATGGCGCGGCGGATTTCTCCCGGTCGGCCGCGAGCTTCACTGAGGCCGAGTTCCTGCAAGGTGTGCGCCGAACGCAGGAGTACATTGCGGCAGGCGATGTCTATCAGCTGGTGCTGTCGATCCGCTTTTCCGGCCGGCACTCGCTCACGCCGTTCGAAGTCTATCGGGCGCTCAGGCTGATCAATCCTTCGCCCTACATGTATTTCTGCGAGCTTGGCTCGCTCGCTGTCGTCGGGTCGTCACCAGAAGCGCTGGTGCGCCTGAACGGTCGCTCGGCATCCCTGCGACCGATCGCCGGGACGCGTCCTCGGGGCACGAACCCTGAGGACGACGGGCGCCAGGAAGCGGAACTCAAAGCGGATCCCAAGGAGAACGCCGAGCACGTGATGCTGGTGGATCTGGCGCGCAACGATCTGGGGCGCGTCGCGCAAGCCGGGAGCGTGCGCGTCGAGCCCTACCGTGCCATCGAACGCTACAGCCACGTCATGCACATCGTAAGCGGTGTCAACGGCGTGCTCGCGCCGAGCCACGACGCCTTCGAATTGTTCGCGGCGACGTTTCCTGCCGGGACCCTGGTCGGCGCTCCGAAAGTGCGCGCAATGCAGATCATCGACGAGCTCGAGCCGGTGCGCCGCGGGCTGTACGGTGGCACCGTCGGCTATTTTGGTGCGCATGGCGACATGGACCACGCGATCACGATCCGCACTCTGGTCTTTAACGGCGATGAATACAGCTACCAGGCGGGCGCGGGCATCGTGGCCGACAGCTCTCCGCCGGCGGAGTACGCCGAGGTTCTCGCGAAGGGCGCGGCACTGAGGCGGGCGCTGGAGCTCGCGAAGGAGGGCCTGTGAGCGCGCGCCTGCTGCTGATCGATAACTATGACTCCTTCACTTACAACCTGGTGCAGGCGTTCCTCATCCTGGGCGCAGACGTGCGCGTGTTTCGCAACGATGCGATCAGCATCGAAGCGGCGCGCGCCCTCGAACCGACACATCTCGCGATCTCGCCGGGGCCCGGGACGCCGGACGACGCGGGCATCTCGATGCGCATGATCGAGGCGTTTGCGGAGCGCGTTCCGATCCTCGGGGTCTGCCTCGGCCATCAATCGTTGGTCAGGGTGTTTGGCGGCCGTGTGGTTCGCGCCGGGCGCCTCATGCATGGCAAGACTTCCCCGGTGATGCACGACGGGCGCACGATTTACGCGGGCCTCGCGCAGCCGTTCGAGGCCGGGCGGTATCACTCCCTGATTGCGCAACCCGAGTCGCTGCCCGCGCAGCTAGAAGTGACAGCGCGCACGCCTGAAGGGGAGATCATGGGAGTGCGTCATCGCTCGCTCCCGATCGAGGGCGTGCAGTTTCACCCGGAGAGCATCCTGACACCGGCGGGGCCGGCACTGATGGCGAATTTCCTGGACCTGGGTGCTGGCTCGGAGAGGAAGCATGTCACTGGCGCTGCGTAACACGCTCGAGCAACTGTTGCAGCGGCGCGACCTCAGCGAGTCGCAGGCGGGTGAGCTGCTCGTAGCGTTGACCGATCCCGAGCTCGCGCCCGCACTTGCGGGCGCATTGCTCGCCGCACTGCGCAGCAAAGGCGTCACCGCCGATGAAGTCCGGGGACTTGCCGGTGCCATGCGCCGCCTTGCGCGCCGCCCGCAACTGTCCGCGGGCGCGCCATTGGTGGATGTGGTTGGCACGGGCGGCGACGGCTCCGGCAGCCTCAATCTTTCGACCGGGACGGCACTGCTGGCGGCCGCGTGCGGATTGCGGGTCGTGAAGCATGGCAACCGGGCGATCTCGAGCCGCTGCGGAAGCGCCGATCTTCTGCAGGCGCTCGGGCTCAGGATTCCGCTCGATGAGGCCGATGCGGGCGCATGCCTCGATGCCACGGGCTTCACTTTCCTGTTCGCGCCGCACTACCACCCGGCGCTCAAGGCGCTGGCACCCATCCGCAACGCGCTCGGCGTGCGCACCGTATTCAACATGCTGGGTCCGCTCGCAAATCCCGCCGAGCCCGCTTTTCACCTCATCGGCGCGTTCGACCCGGCCGCCGCTGAGCTGCTGGCGCACACGCTCGCCCGTATGAACATCGAGCGGGCCTTCGTGGTGCACGGGGAGCCGGGCTGGGACGAACCCACCCCGGTCGGGCCGTTCAGCTTGTTCGATGTCCGCCCTGGGCGGGTCACGCATACCATGCGGGATGCGGCGGCGTTCGGCGTGAAGAGCTGCGCTGCCGGCGAGCTTGCGGGTGGCGACGCGCAGCATAATGCGACTGCCTTGCGCGCCGTCTTCGAGGGTGAGGACCGCGGTGCGCACCGCGACTCGCTGCTGCTCGGCACGGCGCTCGTTCTGGAGCTCGTGGGACGGGAAACCGACCCGCGGCGGGGAGTAGCAGTGGCGGCTGAGGCCATCGATTCGGGACGTGCGCGCGAGCTGCTCGCGCGGCTGGCGGGATTCGGGGGGCGGTCATGAGCAGTTTTCTCCAGGAAATCGCGCGTTCGAGTCTGGAGCGGGTCGCCAAGGCTCGCAGTCTCGAATCGCAGGATGTGCTGTGGCAGCGGGCTTCGGAGGCGCCGCCGGCTCCGCCCCTCAACCTGAGCGAGGCGGGGTTCGACGTGATGGCGGAGTTGAAGCTGCGCTCGCCGGCGGCAGGCGTATTGCGGACAGCAAGCGAGGACGTGTGCGCACGCGTCGGGGCGTACGCCGACGGTGGCGCCACTGCGGTTTCCGTGCTGACGGAGCCCTACCACTTCGATGGTTCGATGGCTCACCTCGCCCGGGCTTCAGAGACCCTAACGCCACGTGGCGTGCCGACTCTGCGCAAGGATTTCATCATCGATCCGTACCAGGTGATGGAAGCGCGCGCCGTGGGCGCAGGCGGCGTGCTCGTCATCCTGCGCATGCTGGATCACGGCCGTATTGTCGCGTTGCTCGACTGCGCTGCGATGCTGCGCATGTTCGTGTTGCTCGAGGCGTTTGACGAGGAAGACCTCGCCTGCGCGCGACAGATCGTGACCGAGCGGGCGGGCCATCACGAACGCCTGCTGGTCGGCGCCAATGCGCGCGATCTCGATACGCTGCAGGTCGTTCCGGGACGCCTCGAAGCGTTGGCCCCGAAGCTGCCTCCCGGCGTTCCCCATGTTGCGGAGAGCGGCGTCAGCACCGCGGAGGACGCAGCGCAGCTGGCGCGTGCAGGCTACCAGCTCATTCTCGTCGGCAGCGCGTTGATGGCCGACGACGAACCACAGGCACTGCTGCGCGAAATGCTCGAAGGCGGACGCGCGGCGCTGGCGAGTCGCTAGCGGCGGTGCCGATGTTCATCAAGATCTGTGGCATGACCAGTGAATCCGCGGTGGTCGCGGCCATCGAATGCGGCGTGGACGCAATCGGATTCGTGTTCGCGCCCAGCACGCGGCGCGTGACTCCACAGCGCGCGGCTGAGCTGAGCGCACAGGCACCGCGCGATCTGCTGCGCATTGCGGTCACCTGCCATCCGCAGCAGCGGCTGATCGATGAGATCGTCCGCTATCTCGAACCGGACTACCTGCAGACCGACATCGACGACCTGGCGACGCTCGACTTGCCCGCAGACCTGGCGGTGCTCCCGGTGCTGCGCTCCGACGAGCCCGATCCCGCTCAGCTTCCGCCGCGCATGCTGTTCGAAGGTCCGGTGAGCGGGCGCGGCATTGGCACCAACTGGCAACGCGCTGCTCTGCTCGCGAAGCGCACTGAGCTCATTTTGGCCGGGGGCCTGCACGCGGGAAATGTCGTCGAAGCTGTCCGTTTCGTGCAGCCGTTCGGTGTCGATGTGAGTACCGGCGTCGAGAGCACGCGCGGGGTGAAGGATGCGCGCCGCATGGCGGAATTCGTCACCGCCGTGCGCAGCGTGAGGCACGCAGATCTTCGAGGAGGGCAGCGTGAAAGTCGCAGCGGAGGATGACCGGCCGGCCACGGCCACGTTGAAGCGCCTGGTGGACGGTGCGTTTCCGGACGCGCGCGGCCGGTTCGGCGCCTTCGGCGGCCGTTATGTGCCCGAAACTCTCATGCCCTCGCTCGAAAGGCTGGAAGCAGGCATTCGCCGCCATCTGCACGCCAGCGATTTTCAGCACGAGTATCTCGAAGAGTTGCGCACCTGGGCTGGCCGCCCGACCGCGCTGACCGAGGCCCGCGAACTTGGGCGGCGGTGGGGCGCGAAGGTCTGGCTGAAACGCGAGGATCTTGCTCATACCGGCGCCCACAAGATCAACAACGCGATCGGGCAAGCCCTGCTCGCGCGCCGCTTGGGCGCCAAGCGCATCGTCGCTGAAACCGGCGCGGGTCAGCACGGAGTCGCGAGCGCCGCGGCGTGCGCGCGCCTCGGCCTTCCCTGCACGGTGTACATGGGCGCGATCGACATGGAACGCCAGGCGCCGAACGTCGGGCGCATGAAGCTCCTCGGTGCGACAGTGGTACCGGTGACGAGCGGGGATCAGACGTTACGGGCGGCGATTGACGAGGCGCTGCGCGATTGGGTCTCCGATCCGCAGAATACCTATTACCTGATCGGCTCGGCCGTCGGCCCGCACCCGTATCCCTTGCTGGTGCGCGAGTTGCAAACCGTGATCGGTCGCGAAGCGCGTGCCCAAATGCTGCAACAGGCGGGGGCATTGCCCGACGCCGTGTTTGCCTGCGTCGGCGGCGGCTCCAACTCGATTGGGATGTTCCATCCGTTCCTCGGCGACTCCGCGGTGCAGCTGGTCGGTGTGGAGGCGGGTGGAAAGGGCAAGGGGCTCGGAGAAAATTCGGCGACGCTCTCGTTCGGCCGCCCAGGCGTCCTGCAGGGCAGCTATTCGTTTCTGCTGCAGGACCAGCACGGGCAGATCCAGGAAACGCACTCCGTATCCGCGGGTCTCGACTATCCGGGCGTCGGACCGGAACACAGTCTCCTCAAGGAACTGGGCCGCGTGCGCTACGAGCACGCAACGGATGAAGAAGCGCTTGCTGCGCTCGCGGAGTGCTGCTCGAGTGAAGGGATCATCGTCGCGCTGGAGAGCGCCCACGCATTCGTAGGCGCGCAGCGCTGGTCTGCAGCCAACACGGGTAAGCGTGTTCTGATCTGTCTCTCCGGCCGCGGCGACAAGGACATGTCGACGTTACGGCGGATGCTCCTGAAGGAAACCAACGCGTGAGCGTTGCAGGAGAGTCGATCGCCGGCGCGATCCGCAGGGCGGCCGCGCACCATCGAGTCGCCCTGGTCGGCTATCTCACCGCGGGATTCCCGGCGCGCCAGCGCTTTCGCGAGCACCTCCTTGCGATTGCATCGGCAGCGGACGTAGTCGAAATCGGCGTTCCGTTCACCGATCCGATGGCCGATGGGATGACAATTCAGCGGGCGAGTCACCAGGCACTGCAGGCTGGCGTGACGTTGGCGTGGATACTCGAGGAACTGGCAGCTCTCGAGCCACGACCGGCGGCGCCGCTCCTGCTGATGAGCTACCTGAATCCGCTGCTCGCCTTCGGATTGCAGCGTCTGTCTGCTGCGGCAGCCCAGTCCGGAGTCGCCGGTCTGATCGTTCCCGATCTGCCTCACGAAGAAAGCGAGGATCTCAAGCGGGCACTCAACGAGCATCGGATCGCCCTGGTGCAGATGGTGACTCCGGTGACGCCACCGGAGAGGCTCAAGGTTCTGTGTCGGGCCAGCCAGGGGTTCGTCTATGCCGTCACCATGACCGGCACGACCGGGAAGACCGTGGCGGTCCCGCAGGGTGTCATTGAGTACCTCGACCGCGCGCGCGCCGCTTCCGAGCTTCCGGTCTGCGCCGGATTCGGTATTCGCGGCCCGGAGCAGGTACGCCCCCTGCGTGGGCACGTGGATGGCGTGGTGGTGGGCTCCGCGCTCGTGGAGCTGCTCGAGCAGGACGGCGACCCCCGCACCCTGCTGCAATCCCTGCGCTCCTGACGGAAGGCGCTGAGGGCCCGGCGTGGCAGCGGTTTGCGGCCGACGCTCCATTTCTGTAGAATGCCTACATCGTAAATGTTGCTATTGAAAGAATATGACAAGGGCAGCGATCGAGCCTGAGAGCGCGCCGCAACGGGTCCTGACCGGCGCGGTGTTGCGGGCGGCGACGCTCCTGGAACTGAACCAGGCGCGAGTGGCCGAGATCCTGGGCGTGAGTCCGGCGACGGTGTCGCGCATGTCGAGCGGTGTCTATGCACTGGATGCCGGCAAGAAGGAGTGGGAACTCGCGGCGCTGTTCGTACGCTTGTTCCGTTCGCTCGATTCGCTGGTCGGATCCAATGATGTCGCCGCGCGCGCCTGGCTCAAGAGCGCCAACCGGGCGCTAGGCGAAAAGCCGGTCGACCTGATTCGCAGCGCCGAGGGACTGGTGCGTGCCGTCCACTACCTGGACGCTTCCCGCGGTCGCGTCTGAGCTGGTTCGGCTGCGGCGCCGATTGTGGCGCGCGGTCGAATCGCAACACGTCGCTTCCACGACGCGGCTGGTGGCGACTGCCGCGGAACAGGACATGCTGGAGTTCATCCTGGAGGCCAGCAAGCCGCCAGTGCCCCCCGAGGCCGCACGCCTCCACTACCTGCTGGCAACGCCGTTTCGATATCCGTCGCCCTTCGGCTCGCGCTTTCGCTCTCCGACAGAACCGGGTGTCTGGTACGGCGCGGAAGCCGTGCGCAGCGCCTGCGCCGAGCTAGGCTACTGGCGGTGGCGATTCCTGATGGATTCCGCGGGTCTGACGACGCTCGGTCCTTCGCCGCAAACCGTGCTCCAGGCGAGCATCGATACGCGCGCCGTCGATCTCACGCGGGCCCCGTTCACGCGCGATCAGTCGCGCTGGGGTCATCGCACCGACTACGGCCCGACGCAGCAGTTCGCAGCGATCGCGCGGGAAGCCGAAGCGGGCGCGATTCGCTACGCCTCGGTGCGTGATCCAGAGCACGGTGCGGCGGTTGCAGTGCTGCGTGCGGATGCCTTCAAGCCCTCGCGCCCCCTCCGGCAGACAACGTGGTTTCTCACGCTCAAGCCGGAGCGCGTCATCTGGCGACGCGAAGGCGAGACCCTCGAGTTCGACGCCGTGGATTGGCAATGAGCCGCGCGGTTGACCCCTGCTGCATGCGGCGCTAGGTTCGCAGCACGGAGCGTCCCGGCCACGCACAATCATGAAGCTCGTCTACAGCGCAGAATCGGTCGTACAGGTTGCTCACATGCGCAACCTGCTCGAGAACGTCGGCATCCGCTGCCAGCTGCGCAACTATCACCTCGCGAGCGCCATCGGCGAGATCCCGATGGTCGAAGGCTGGCCGCAATTGTGGGCCGTGGACGAATCCGAACACACTCATGCCGAACAGGTCGTGGCGGCCGAGCTCGCGGGTGTGCATCGCTCCGGCAGCGCGTGGCAGTGCCCGACTTGTCATGAGCCGCTCGAGGCCCAGTTCACGAGCTGCTGGCGCTGCGGCTGCGAGCGCAGCTCGGTCACTCCCTGAGCGCTGCGAGTGGAAATCATCACCATCGGCGCGCGCTTCTGCGGGCCGCCCGATTCGGGCAACGGCGGCTACGTCTGCGGCATGATCGCCGGCCAGTCCAACGTGCCCCTGCGCGTGAGGTTGCGAAAACCGCCGCCGCTGAACGCGCCGCTGGTGGTCCATCGCCATGAAGACGGCAAGCTCGACGTCAAGCGCGACGGTGAGCTGATCGCCGAAGCGGAGCCCTTCAACCTGCAGCTCGACGTTCCCGCACCGCCGTCGTACGTTGCGGCGCTCAATGCGTCGCGTTCCTACCCCGGCTTCAAGCAGCACGCCTTCCCCACCTGCTTCGTGTGCGGACCACAACGCACGCGCGGCGATGGCTTGCGCATTTTCCCGGGTGCCTGGGGCGACAGCGGCATCGTTGCCGCGCCGTGGATGCCGGACGAATCCCTCTGTGCTGCGGACGGGAAGGTGTGCTCCGAATTCATGTGGGCGGCGCTCGATTGTCCCGGGTATTTCGCGGCGCGTGATGACTATCGGGTGATGGTGCTGGGTGAAATCGCGGCCAGGGTCGATCGACGCGTGCACGCGTCCGAGTCGTGTGTCGTGCTCGGCTGGCGGCTCGGCACTGAAGGCCGCAAGCACCAGGTCGCGACTGCTGTCTACGACGACGATGGCGAGCCCTGCGCGCGTGCGCTCGCCACCTGGATCGAGCTCAAAGAGCAGATTCCACTCACGCGCCTGCAGCCGTAGGCGCGGTTCCTAGTCGCGGATGCGCTCCGCAGTCTTCGGATGCGATGACAGCCAGCTCATGGCGCCCGCATCGCCGCCGCCGTATTTCTTTTCCAGGCGCGCCAGCATGTCGCGGAAGTACTGGTGCGAGATGCCGTTGCGGTCCATCCACGCATAAGCGTAAGCGTCTGCCTCGGCTTCGAACTGTCGTGAATGCTTGGCCTGCACGAGTGCCGTCGGCACGCCTGCGACCAGCACCGAAGCGGAGCTGACATCCCCGGTCAGGCCGATCATCAGGAGCGAGGTCGCAGAGCTCTGCAGCAGCATGCGCAGGCTGTGCCGGTGGACCACGTGTCCGATCTCGTGAGCGAGCACCGTCTGCAACTCCTGGTCGGCCTGCGCCAGCTCGACCAGCTCGTCGGTCATCACTACGATCCCGGATGGCAGCGCGAACGCGTTCGCGCCCAGCTCGCCGCCATGCCGGAACTCGAGGCGATACTCGTGCGTGTCATCGAGATCGCGCGTCATCGCTGCGAACTCATCCCGCAATTGCTGTTGTCGTTCAGGCGGCAGCTTCGACGGCGAGAAATAGCCATGATCCAGAAGCTCGAGTGCCTGTGCGCCGATCAGGGCATCTGCGCGCGGCGGAAAAACCGCGGCGACATGCCGGGCTGCCGCGGGTATGCCGTACTGGATTGCAGCCCACACGATGGCGATGAGGGCGATCAGCGCCAGGACCGCGTAGGTCCACTGGCTTTCCAGGCGATGCACATCGTGCTGGGCGCTGGTGCTGTCGAGCGCCTCGAGAGCGGCGTCGATCGCGTCGTTGTCCAGGACCTGGCACGCGGAGCCGTCCGGAAAGCGCAGTGTGCGCGGCGTGTGACCGATGCGCTCGGAGATCCTGGTTTCGTTGAGCGGGTATTCGCGCGTCTCGCCAAGCCCGGTCAGCCGTACCACGCCCGCCGCATCGATCTCGAGCTCGACGGGGTGACGGACCGAGCTTCGACCATCGAAGAATTGAGCCTGGATCCCGGTCATAACCCCAGGTCGACGTCGAACATGTCGCTGATTTCCTCGCCCGCTGCGCCCGCGGCCGACGATTCACCGGCGATGAACTCGTCGAGACTGCCATGCGCTTCGAGCGCGAGCCGCTCGAAGCGATACTGCGCCATGCGCACGTGCGCCCACGGAATGAAGATGCCCAGGGTCAGGACGATCAGCACCGTATTGCTCAGGTACAGCCAGAACAGCTGACCCGTCTGCATGCCGCTCAGCAGCCGGTGCTGATGAATCGTCACGTTGCCGAGCGTGGCGTTCTGCAGGCACTTGTTGAGGAAGGCTCCGACCAGGAGCAGCAGCGGCAGAAACACGATTACCAGCATGGGCGCCACAGCGCCGAATTTTTTTGGGTCGTTGAGCACATCGATGCCGAAGCCACTCCAGGCGCGAAACGCGAAGATGCCCACGGCGATCGCCGCGATGTAGAGCAACGCCGCCCGGGAGTAGATCCAGTAGAACACACCGGGCCCGGCCAACAGGTTCAGGCGCGTCTTGCCGTAGCTCGTATTGTTGATGGCGAACTGGTAACGCGCGTAGGCAAAGTACGGATAGAAGAAGCCGAGCGTGATACCTATCAGCAGGGTGAAGCCGATGAATACCTTGGCGGCGCCGTGGTGGTCCTGCTCGAAACCGAAGCGGATGTTCCGGTACGAGCTCATCCGTGCGCGGAAAGTGAGCGCCTTGACCGCAAACCAGGGCACGAAGAAAAAGAAGATGAGCGCCAGCAACACACTGGCCAATTCCGACAGTGCCGACACGATGAAATAGACCATGAACATGCCGAACGCGATCAGGCGCCCCTTCAGAATCTGGCGCGGCTGGCCGTGATACTCGAAGACGTCGCCGGCGAGGTGCGTGTTGCCGTAGAAATAGCGCATGCGGCGCACCTTGGCCCACGCCGAATAGATTCCGAGCGTGATCACGCTGAGCAGCAGGTTCACGATCCAGATGCGGAAATACTCCCCGCCCGTGCCGGTGAATCGGAACTGCTCGACCGTCGTGCTGCTCTGCGGACGCGGATCGGACGCCGAAGCGATGGCATCGGCGGTTGGTGTTTCCATGAGTGACTCCCCGGGGTTGCTTGTTATTCGCGTCGCCAGATGTTCAAGAGCCAGAGCACAGCGGTCACCGACAAGGCCCAGCCGGGCCAGCTCGGGTTGTGCCCCACAGCGAGCCACACGATGCCGCCGAGAAGCAGCACGCCGGCAACGGTGATCGCATCACGGCGCGCATTGGTCTCGCGCACCGTGCGCTTGAGCTCTTCCAGCCCCGGCGTTTCGACTCGGAGTCTCAGGCGTCCATCGGCCGCCTGCTGAATCATCCCCTGCACGATCTGCGGCAGCGTCTTGGCGGCCTCGGCGAGGTCCGGAAGCTGCGTTCGCAGGCGTTCCATGATGGCGCGACCGCTGACCCGTTCGCGCATCCACTCGCGCAGGATCGGGTGGGCGGTCTTCCACAGGTCGAGCTCGGGGTAGAGCTGCCGGCCCAGGCCCTCGATGTTGAGGAGCGTCTTCTGCAGCAGCACTAGTTGCGGCTGGATCTGCATGTTGAAGCGGCGCGCGGTCTCGAACAGGCGCAGCAGCACCTGTCCGAAAGAGATGTCCTTGAGCGGCTTGTTGAAGATCGGCTCGCACACGGTACGCACCGCGGATTCCAGCTCATCGACCCGCGTACTTGCCGGAACCCAGCCAGAGTCGACATGCAGCTTCGCGACGCGGTGATAGTCGCGATCGAAGAAGGCGAGGAAATTCTCCGCGAGGTAGTACTGATCGCGCGGGCTGAGTGTACCCACAATCCCGAAGTCGACCGCCGCGTAGCGCGGATGCTCCGGGTCGTCGGCGATCACGAAGATATTCCCCGGATGCATGTCGGCGTGAAAGAAGTTGTGGCGGAAGACCTGCGTGAAAAAAATCTCGACGCCGTTCTCCGCAAGGCGCGCGATGTTGGTCTTGAGACTGCGCAGCCGCGTCACGTCGCTGATCGGCACGCCGTAGATGCGCTCCATCACGATGACGTTGCCACGGCAGTAATCCCAGTACACGTCCGGTACGTAGAGCAGGTTGGAGCCGGAAAAATTGCGGCGCAGTTGCGCGGCGTTTGCGGCCTCACGCATCAGATCGAGCTCATCGAGGATGGTCTTCTGGTATTCGCGTACCACTTCCACGGGCCGCAGGCGCCGTCCCTCCGCCCAGTAGCGTTCGGCAAGCGCCGCGAGCGCATGCAGGACCTCGAGATCCCGCCCGATCACTTCGGCCATGTCGGGACGCAGTACTTTGACTACGACGTTGGCTCCACCGCGCAGCGTGGCCGCGTGAACCTGGGCGATCGAGGCGGCGGCGAGCGCGTTCTCCTCGAAGGTCTCGAACACCTCGGTGAGCGGGCGCCCGTAGGCGGCTTCGATGAGCGCGCGCGCGGTGGCGGCGGGGAACGGTGGCACCTGGTCCTGCAGCTTCGCGAGCTCGGTCGCAATGTCGGCGGGCAGCAGATCGGGGCGTGTCGAAAGCGCCTGCCCGAATTTCACGAAGATCGGCCCGAGTTCCTCCAGCGCCAGGCGCAGCCTCGCGCCGCGCGGCAGACCACGATCGCGCGCGAACCAGGTCCACGGCGCGAGATAGAGAGCGAGACGGAACGGTCGATACAGGTGCGTGGCGGAAATGAAATCGTCGAAGCCGTGGCGGACCAGCACATGCTGGATCTGCAGCAACCTGAAAGCGACGCGCGCCCTCATCGCGTCGCGCGCCTCGCCAGGCGAGTCATCCTGGCCTCGAGCCGATCAGCGGCCTCGCGCAGCTGGTCCACCTCGGCCAGGAACTCATCCATCTCCGTGCGCGTGACGAGGTCGCGGCCCTCCTCCTGCAGGTACTCGCCGACGTTGGCCGCGAAGGTCTGCGCCGCCTTGCGGCCCCAGCCCGTGAATCCGCGCACTGTGTTTCCGACCTGGTGAGCCGCGACGTCGCCGACGTGGCGCGAGAGTTCTTCCTCGAAGTCCGGGCGCACGGCGCGCAGCAGCTCCTGGAATGCCTCGGCGATTTCAGCGTCGCCGTCGATCGTCACGGCGCTCGAGCGCAGGCGAACGCGTGCATCGGCGCCCGCGAGGGACAGGAGCGTGAGGGGCGTGCCGGAAACGGTCGCGTCGGCCGCCGCGTCCGATTCGTTCGTCAGCGCGAGCCGCCCCGACTGGATCGAGGCGACGACATTGAGTGGCAATCCTTCGACCTGGATCGCGAGCGAACGGGCTTCCAGGCGTTGCACCAATTCCTGGGCGCGCGTCGACATGGCGACATTGCGATTCAGAAGGCCGGCGAGCTGCTCGAGGATCATGCGCCGCGTGGCCTCTTCAGTACCGGTAGCCGCGATGCACGGCGACGATGCCGCCGCTCAGGTTGTGATAGCGGCAGCCCTCGAGCCCCGCATCCCGCAGCATCGCGAGCAGTGTCTCCTGGTCCGGGTGCATGCGGATCGATTCCGCGAGGTAGCGGTAGCTGTCCGCATCACTCGCCACCAGCCTGCCCAGCAGCGGCAGCACTCGGAATGAATAGGCGTCGTAGAGCGTCTGCAAGCCCGGCAGGGTGGGACGCGAGAACTCCAGGATCACGAGCTGGCCGCCGGGACGCAGCACGCGCCGCATGGAGGCGAGCGCCGCTGGCTTGTCCGTAACGTTGCGCAGGCCGAACGCAATGGTCACGCAATCGAAACTCTGATCGGCGAGAGGGAGGCTCTCGGCATCGGCAATGCAGAAGGCAACATTCCCGGCGATTCCGGCATCGAGCAACCGCGAGCGCCCCTGCTCGAGCATGGCGGCATTGATGTCGGAGAGCACGACCCGCCCCGTGCGCCCGACCTGCCGCGCGAGGCCGATCGCGATATCACCGGTCCCGCCCGCAACGTCCAGCGCCTGCTGGCCCGGCTTCAGGCCGGTCAGTGACAACGCAAACTGTTTCCAGAGCCGGTGCAGCCCGCCCGACATCAGGTCGTTCATCAGGTCGTATTTGCCCGCGACCGAGTCGAACACGCCGCGGACGCGGCGCGCCTTCTCCTCCCAGGCGACCTGCTCAAATCCGAAGTCCGCCTTGCGTTCCCTGGCTTCCTGCTCGTCAGTTGCACGCATCGGCAGGATTGTACTGGTTCTGACGTCCGGGACGTTTCAGGCCTGTGCGCGCCCGCCGATCGGCGCTACAGTCGCGCCTGTCGGGCGATCGTCGAAAACAATCACTACGAAGGAGATCGCGATGGAAGGACTCACTCCGATCATTCTCCAGCTGCTCAGCGGCGCGGTCGGCGGAAACGTGGGCGGCGCGCTGGCGAAAGCACGCAGCCTCGGTCCAGTATGGAACTCCGTGCTCGGCCTCATCGGCGGGCTGGTCGGGGGCCAGGGCGCCAACGCGCTCGGCGTCGATCAGACGGGAGGCCAGATGGGCATCGCAGCAGTGATCGGTGCGCTGCTGCCCATCATCGTGGGGATGTTCAAGAAACCCCCGGGCTGAACCTCTGCCCGGAACGGTTACGCAATCGCGCGCGGTTCTGCGAATTCCAGTCCGACCACGAACTGCTTGCTCGTCATCGGCAGGCAGTACACGACGCGCGCCGCCGTCGAGCGTAATCCGTAGCGTGGCGACGACAGCACCAACTCGTCGTCGGTACGCCAGGCTTTGTCAGTGATGACCCGCGCTCCATGGGTGCTGAGGTTCTCGATGGAGGCGGTTTCTTCGGCCGCTGCGCCGGCCTGCTCGAGACGTGCAGGGATGCCTAGGGTCATGCGTCGTTCCTTTCTTCCCGAATCCATTGAACACTCATATTCCTTGGCTCACGCTCACCGGCAGGAACGCGCTCTTTTTCTGGTGTTTCTGCTGGTAGAGCGCCTCGTCGGCTTCGCCTACCAACTCCTGCAGTGAGGGCGCCTGGTCCGGATCGAAGCGCGCGACTCCGATGCTAAGTGACAAGCGATAGCGCGTTTCAGACGCCGCCGTGCACGCCAGGTTCCTGCGTAGTCGGCCGCAGACCGCCTCAACGCCGCCACGCGCGCGCTCGACCACCAGGGCGGTGAATTCATCACCACCAAAGCGCGCGATGACGTCGGAACCTCGAAACGTCGTCTTGAAGCTTGCGGCCGTACGTATCAGCGCCTGGTCGCCTTCGGCATGCCCGAACTGATCGTTGATCTGCTTGAGGTTGTCGAGATCGGCGAACAGAAGCATGAGGCGCTTCTTCATCTGGCACGCCATGCGTCGGTACTCATCGGCAATGATCGAAAAGCCGCGGCGGTTGTACAGGCCGGTGAGATCGTCCCGAAGTGCCAGACGCAGCAGTCCCTGTTCGACTTGCCGCAACCGGTCGGTGCAGCGCACGGCCCATGAGACCGCCTCGCTGCCTCGTCCCGCCGGGCCCGCGCCGCGTTCCAGCGCCTGGCGCAGCAGCAGGGCCGCTTCGGGCCCGACGTGCGTCTCAGGCAACACCAGAACTGCCACGCCAGGCGCATGGTCGCGCGCCCGCACTACGGTGTTGACCAGGCGCGCGGCAGTCTGATCCGGATCTACGAGAATCACGTCGAGCCGCTCGGCTTTGCATTGCTGCAGCGTGCTCTCCAGGTGCTCGCTTTCGATCACCCGGAAGTCGACCGGACCGACGTCGGCGATTGTCTTCTGCAGACGCCAGAAGTCCTTGCGCTCGTTACATACCAGCAGGGCCTTGATCGGCGTAGCGCTCATCAACTCTCCCCCCGTTGTCGGTGGTGCTTGCCCGTCGACCCATCCGCAAAGGGATGGCGGCGTTGGCTGTGTGACGAGGATGAGGCGATGGCGCTGCCACGCCAAGCGGGTGATTTCCGGAGCCGGGATAGGGAAAAGACCCGAGTTGGGGCCCGGCGCGGGCCCCGCTCAAGGCTCGATCATGCCGCGGCGAATTGCGTAGCGGACCAGGCCCGCCGTCTGGTGGATATCCAGCTTGGCCATGAGCTTGGTGCGATGGGTGTCGACGGTCTTGATGCTGATGCCGAGAAGCGTGGCGATTTCCTTGGTGGAATGGCCTTCCCCGATCAATTGAACCACCTGGCGCTCGCGTGGTGTCAGCAGGTCGCGGGGCAGATCGGTCTTGGCAAGATAGGCTTCGACGACAGCTTTGGAGACCTTCGGGCTCAGGTATACCTCGCCGCGATGCACGTGACTGACGGCTGCAACCAGGTCGAATCCGGCCTGGTTCTTGAGCACGTATCCTCTCGCCCCCGCACGCAGCGCCTCGATCGCGTACGGCTCTTCCGTGTGCCGGGTCAGGATGATGGCGCGCGTTTTCGGACTGGTCCGAGTTATCTCGCGCACCACATCCAGGCCGTTGAGCCTTGGCATTTCGAGATCGACAACTGCCACGTCCGGCTGTAGCTCGGATATCAGCCGGATTGCCTCGTGACCGTCGCCGGCTTCTGCCACCACCTGGAACCGCTCCTTCTCGAGCAGCAGCCTCACGCCCTGCCGGACGATGAGGTGGTCATCTGCGAGCAGAATGCGTATCGGCATCTTCAGCCCGCGGCGGGAATGGAAATCACGAGTTCGGTCCCCTGACCGGCCGCGGACTTGATTTCGAGCGTGCCACCGAGAACCGCGACGCGTTCCCGCATTCCAGTCAGGCCCATACAGTGCCGGCCGCCCCGGGCGAGAGTTGCGCGCACATCGAAGCCGATCCCGTCGTCACTGATCGTGCAACGGATCGCCCCGTTCTCGCGCCCGATGCGGATCCGCGCGTGCTGGGCGCGCGCGTGCCGTGCAATGTTGTTCAGTGATTCCTGCGCCACGCGATACAGCGCCGATTCGATGGCGGGCGCGAAGCGCACCTGCGGCGAGCCATCGATCGCGACAGCGATGCGGGCGCGTTGGGAAAATCCCAGGGACAGATACTCGAGGGCGGGAATGAGGCCGAGATCGTCGAGGATCGCCGGTCGAAGCTCGTGCGACAGCTGGCGCAATTGCTCCTCGACCTGATCGAGCAGCTCTATTGCCTTCTCGACCTGGATGCGCGCCGCCTGCGGAACCTCACCCACCAGGTCAGCGAGCGCGATGTGCACGGCGACCAGCAATTGCCCGGTCTCATCGTGCAGCGACTGCCCGATGCGCCCGGCCTCACTCTCGAGCAACTTGTTGAGGTGGCGCAGGGCTGTGTTGGCTTCGTGATAGCCGCGATAGGCCATTTCATACGGCGAAATGCACTCTGCAAAGAACGCCGCCGCCCCGGCCAGGGTCCGCGCGCTCTCCTGTGGCGAGCCGGCCGGCAACAGCAGCGTGTCCAGTGCGGCATGATGGGTGCGAGCGAGCGTGAGCAGTTCGACGCCCGAGGCGAGCGCCCGGCGACCGATTTCATAGGCGCGCTGGAGCGTGGCCTCGCCACCGCCGGCGAGATGGTCGCGCAGCGCCTGCAGATAATCGTTCTCGTCTGTCACGCGTCACCATTGAAACGCGCCATGAGAACCAGCGCATCGTCTTCGCCCCGTGCATGCTGGGTCAGCACGCGCTCGGCAATCGGTTGCAACGGGCCCTTCGCGCTGACCGAAGCGGCAAAATCGCCGCCGACGCCGTCGGTGGCAAGCACCAGGACATCGCCGGGGGCGATGGGCAGAATCGCGGGCTGCAGCGGGGGCAGGCGAGCGCCGATCACGCCGCCGCGCAGGAGCAGCGTTTCATCGGGGATCGAGGCGTCTGCCCGAACCAGCAGGCCCGCAACGTTGCCGACGCCGAGCCAGCACAGCTGGCGCTCTTTCTGATTGAACGACGCGAGACTCATGACCGCGCCGCGCGTCGATCGCAGTGCGGTGTGGCAGCGCCAGACCAGCCGGTCGAAGGGTTCATGAGCGTAGCGTTCGAGCATGTGAATGGCGGCATTCGCTGCGGTGGCCGCCTCGCCCCCATGGCCGAGACCGTCCACGACCGCGAACAGCATCCCCGCGGAGACCTTGCAAGCCACGTGCCGGTCGCCAGACTCCGCCTCGCCCGGCAGTGCGGCCATAGCGACGGCCCACTCCATAGGGTTCATCGCAGCCACTTGCAGACGGACACGGTGGTGCCGCGTCCCAGCTCGGACTCGATGTCGAAACGATCCATCAGTCGCTTGATGCCCGGCAGGCCCAGGCCCAATCCGCCGGAGGTCGAAAAACCATCACGCATGGCATCGCCGAGGTTGGCGATGCCCGGCCCGGCGTCGCGTCCCACGATCATGATGCCGCGCGTGCCGGAGTTCTCGACCAGCCGCAGCACGATTTCGCCCTGCTTCGCGTACGAGACGATATTGCGGGCCAGCTCCGAAATGGCTGTCGCAATCAGCGTCACGTCGGTCGCGGAAAATCCTGCCCCGGCGGCCAACTCCCGACCGCGCTGGCGCGCCGCGACGATGTCGAGGTCGGACTTGATCGGCACATGGATGTCATCGGGCACGCGAGCGAGCTCTCACGCGCCCTCCTGGGCTCGCTGATTCAGATGGGCGAGACCCTCTTCCAGGTCGAGCGCGGTCGACACGCCTTCCAGGGTCAGGCCCAACTGCACCATCGCGAAGGCCACCTCCGGCTGGATGCCGACGATCACCGTGTCAGCGCCGCGCAGGCGGATCATGTGGGTGATGTCGAGCAGCGTTCGGGTCGCGAAGGAATCCATCACGTCGAGAGCAGTGACGTCCACCACCACGCCGCGCGAACGGAAGCGGACTACACGTTCAACCAGCGCCCGCCGCAGATGCTGGAGGTCCGCATCGGACAAGGCCGCTTGAATCGTCGCGATAAGGAAGCGCCCTTGCTTGAGAATTGGGACTTCCACGGCGCTCAGGTCAATTCGTTTGTCCCTGCTCGGGCATCGGAATGACTTTGTAGCCCAGCAGCCGTTCGGCCTGCTCGATGCCGCCCTGCAGATCGCCGACGGTGTTCATCTTGCCGAGGTCAACGCCGATGTTGACGATGGTCTGCGCGATTTCGGGTGACAGGCCGGTGACGATGACCGTGGCGCCGAGCAACCTCGAGGCCTCGACCGTCTGCACCAGGTGATTGGCCACGGTTGCGTCCATCGCCGCGACGCCGGTGATATCGATCACGACCACCTTGGCGCGATTCATGCGGATACCCTGCAGCAGTTGCTCGGTCAGCTGGCGGGCGCGGTGCGGATCGATGACGCCGATGATGGGCAGGATCAACAGGCGCTCACGTACCTGCAGTACGGGCGTCGACAGTTCGCGTATCGCTTCCTGTTGCTGGCGGATGACGCGCTCGCGTTCCTGCACGAAGCCGACCGCCACCGTGTTTGCGATACGGTTCGCGGCCGGCTCGTAGGCGTCGAGGATGCGGTTGAGCTTGGTGAAGTCACCGCGATACTTGCCGAACAGCGAGCGTGCCAGCACGTCGCGCAGCAGCAGCACGATGCCTACCACTTCATGCGTTTCCACGCCGCGGGGGATGATTCGTTCCGAGAGGTTGCGCGAGTAAGACTGCAGCGCCTCGAAGGTTCCGGTCGCCAGAGCTTCGACGTAGTTGTCGTACACGGAGGTTGCTTCCGCGAAGATTTCCTCCTTGGTCATCGCAGTCAGCAGCTGCGCCTCGGTGATGCGGTTGGCCCATTCCTCGCGCAGTTGGGTGCGATTCTGGCGCAGGTGTGCCACCAGCTCGTGCAGCAGCCCGGCAGCGGATTCCTCGGATGCGCGCTGGATCGGAGTCGCGCTCGGCTTGTCACTCATAGTTGGTTTTCTCCCTGCACAACCATCGCAATGTAGATTGAAGCCCCGGGGAGACCCATCAGGCAAATACCTGACGGGGTAACCCTTATCAACTGGGCCTGGCCCCCTGGGGCTTGCGCTCGTACCCGTATTGCGCGAGCCGTGCCAGGTAGTGTTGCCACCGGGCCGCGTAGTCGCTGCCAAGCTGGTAGAGATACGTCCACGAGTACAGGCCCGTATCGTGCCCGTCATCGAAGATCAGCCGCACCGCGTACTGCCCGGTGGGCTCGATACGGGTCACCTGGACGTTCTCCTTGCCGAACTGCAGCACTTCCTGCCCCGGGCCGTGCCCTTTCACCTCGGCCGACGGCGAATAGACGCGCAGGTACTCGAACGGCAGCTCGAAGCTCTTGCCGTCGTCGAAGCTGACCTCGAGCAGCCGCGACTTGCGCCGCAGCTTGATCTGGGTCGGGCGAGGGTCGGTCATGGCCGCGATTATTGCTGATCTGCGCCCCGAGCCCCGGCTGTCGCCTGTTGAAGGGCTCTTTCTGATGCACTGCAGCAGGAGGTCCAGCCCCCGAAATTCTCACCGCCATATCTGCACAGCTGCCGGCGTGCCGTGCTCCGTGACTTCGTCGGCGCGGTGCCTATACTTGCGCCTTTCCGTTCAACTGCAGGGAAAGGGGCGAAACCATGAGCATCGCGCCGACGGTTCACCAGGCCCTGACGATGAAGGAGATCGACCACGAGATCCTGCGTCATCCACACGCGGCATCGAGCTCGCGCGTGGCTGAAGCGGCGCACGTTGCGGGCGACTGCATCGCCAAGGCCGTGGTGCTGAAGGACGAGCAGGGATTCGTGCTCGCCGTGTTGCCGGCGACGCATCGCATCCTCACCGAGGTGTTGAACTCGACGCTGCATCGCAGGCTCGGGCTTGCGACCGAAGAGGATCTCAGGCGCCTGTTCGCGGATTGCGCGCGCGGCGCGGTTCCCGCACTTGGCGCAGAATATGGGATACCCACGGTCGTGGAGGCCTCTCTCCGCGATCAAAGCGATATCTATCTCGAAGCTGGAGACCATGAAGAGCTGGTACATGTCACCGAGAAGAGTTTCGAGCGGCTCATGGACGGCGCACAGTTTCTGCGCTTCAGCCGCCACTACAGTTAGGAACTGTCTTTCTCACGCCGGCGCGCGGCACGCCGGTCGAAACACAAGGTCAAAGGCCGCACACGACTGAAACCTCTCCAGGGGGACGGATCGCAAGGTCCGTCCCCCTCATTACAAACACACCCGATACCCGAATGAATCCCACGGATACGAAGCATCCGGATTACTTTCACCGCGTCGTCGATTGCCAGTGGGCCTGTCCCGCGCATACCGACGTCCCTGAATACATTCGCCTCATCGCGCAGGGCCGGTTCAGCGACGCCTACATGGTGAATCGCGAATCGAACGTGTTCCCGGCGATCCTGGGGCGCGTATGCGACCGGCCGTGCGAACCCGCCTGTCGTCGCGGGCGCGTGGAGAAGAAACCCGTCGCCATCTGCCGCCTGAAGCGCGTTGCCGCGGACTTGCGCGATGACATCAGCGACCGGCTGCCGCAGATTCCGAAGCTCAAGAACGGCAAACGCATCGCCTGCATCGGCGCGGGCTGTGCTTCGCTCACGGTCGCGAACGACCTGCTGCCGCTCGGCTACGAAGTCACGATCTTCGAAGCGTTCGACAAGCCGGGCGGGCTGATGCGCACCAACATCCCGTCGTTCCGGCTGCCGGGCGAAGTGCTGGACGATGAGATCGGCCAGATCCTCGGCATGGGCGTGGACCTGAGGCTCGGCCAGCGCGTGAACAGCCTCAAGGAGCTGCTGGCCTCAGGAGAGTTCGATGCGGTGTTCGTCGGCTCGGGCGCTCCGAAGGGCAAGGAGCTCGTGCTGCCGGGCCGCTACGACACGGATCGCATCCACATCGGCATCACCTGGCTGGAGTCGGTCGCCTTCGGACACATCGAGTCGATCGGCGAGCGCGTGCTCATCATCGGCGTCGGCAACACGGCGATGGATTGCTGCCGCACCTCGCTCCGCCTCGGCGCCAAGAGCGTCAAGGTCATGGCGCGCAAGCCGCGCGGCTTCTTCAAGGCGTCCGACTGGGAACTCGAGGATGCCGAGGAAGAGAGCGTCGAGATCGTCATCAACCATTCGCCGAAAGAATTCGTGATCAAGAACGGCAAACTGGTTGGCATGACCTTCGAGAAGATGGAGTACGATATCGATGGCGGTCGCATCAAGGCGGAGCGGGTCGTCGGCGAGGAATTTTTTCCCTGCGACGATGTAATTCTCGCCATCGGCCAGGAAAACGCGTTTCCGTGGGTGGAACGCGATCTCGGCATCGAGTTCGACAAGTGGGACGTGCCGGTGGTCGACAAGACGACTTTCCAGTCGACGCGGCCCGGCGTGTTCTTCGGCGGCGATGCGGCGTTCGGACCGAAGAACATCATCTGGGCGGTCGAGCACGGACACCAGGCCGCCATCTCGATTCACAAGCACTGCCAGAGTGAGTCGCTGAGCGAGCGACTTCCGAACGGCGTCAACCTGCAGAGCCGCAAGATGGGGATGCATGAGTGGTCGTACGCCAACGACTACAACCCCACCGAGCGCAAGCTGATGCCGCACGTGAGCCTGAAAGAGCGCTTCAAGAAACTGAGCATCGAAGTCGAGCTCGGCTTCACCGCCGAGCAAGCGGCCGATGAAGTACAGCGCTGCCTCAACTGCGACATCCAGACTGTATTCGAGGCGAAGCTCTGTATCGAGTGCGATGCCTGCCTCGACATCTGCCCCGTGGATTGCCTCACCATTACGCACAACGGCGAGGAAATGGAGCTGCGCCAGCGACTCAAGGCGCCGGCGCGCAACCTCCAGCAGCCGCTCTACGTTTCAGAGGTGCTCCCCCAGACCGGGCGCGTGATGGTGAAAGACGAAGACCTGTGCGTGCATTGCGGCCTCTGCGCCGAACGTTGCCCCACCGCCGCGTGGGACATGCAGAAATCCGCGATCGTCATCCCGCACGCCATCGATGAGGACCGTTCATGCCCGACCGCGCAGCGCAAGAGCGCATAAACGACTTCGCGATCAAGATCGCGACCGTGAACGGCACTGGATCCGCCAGCGCCAACACGCTCCTGATGAAGGCGATCTTCCGCATGGGCGTGCCCGTGATGGGCAAAAATTATTTTCCGTCCAACATCCAGGGGTTGCCCACCTGGTACGAGATCCGCGTGACCAAGGATGGCTACGTCGCGCGTTCCGGGCGCATCGACATCATCGTGGCGATGAACGCCGAGACCTATGTGCGTGATCTCAAGGAAGTGAGTGCTGGCGGGTATCTCATCTACGACTCGACCTGGCCGCGTTCGGCGCTCCTCAAGCGCGACGACATCACCATTATCGGTGTGCCGCTCGCGAAACTCTGCAACGAGAACTTCCAGGGCGTGCGCGCGCGCATCCTGATGAAGAACATCGCCTACGCCGGCGTGCTGGCGGCGCTGCTCGACATCGACATGGAGAAGCTCAAGGAGCTGCTCAACGAAACCTACGGCAAGAAGGCCAACCTGGTCGCGGCGAACCTCAAGGCACTCGAGCTCGGCCACAACTACACCAGGGAACACGTCAGCTGCCCGCTGGCGATGCACATCAAGCCGCTGGACAAGACCAACGGCTACATCATGATCGATGGCAACACCGCCGCCGCATTGGGTTGCGTGTACGCCGGCGCGACGGTGGGCGCCTGGTATCCGATCACGCCCTCGACTTCGTTGATGGACGGCTTCAAGAGCTTCTGCGACAAGCTGCGCGTCGATCCGCAAACCGGCAAGAAGAACTTCATGATCATCCAGGCCGAGGACGAGCTCGCCGCGATCGGCATCGTCCTGGGAGCCGCGTGGAACGGCGCGCGCGCCTTCACGCCGACGAGCGGCCCGGGCATCTCACTGATGAACGAATTCCTGGGGCTCGCCTACTACGCGGAAGTGCCGGCGGTGATCTTCGACGTGCAGCGCGTCGGGCCTTCGACCGGAATGCCGACGCGCACCCAGCAGGCTGACATCATGCTGTGCGCCTATGCGTCGCACGGCGACACGCGGCACGTGTTGCTGTTTCCCGCGAACCCCGAGGAGTGCTTCTACCTCACGGTGAAGGCGTTCGATCTCGCCGAACGCCTGCAGACGCCCGTCATGGTGCTGTCGGATCTCGATATCGGCATGAACGACTGGATGTGCCCGGACCTCGAGTGGGACGACAGCTATAAGCCGGATCGCGGCAAGATGCTGAGCAAGGAGGAAGTGCTCAAGCTCGACAAGTTCTTCCGCTTCGTCGATCGCGACGAGGATGGCATCACGTATCGCACGCTGCCGGGCGTGCATCCGAAGGCGAGCTACTTCACGCGCGGTTCGGGCCATACTCAATACGGCGGTTACACCGAGGATTCGACCGAATACCAGATGGTGCTCGACCGGCTGAAGCGCAAGTTCGGCACCGCCGCGCGGATGATGCCGCCCGCGATCATCGAGCAGCGTGGCCCGTTCGAGGTCGGCGTGGTGGCGATCGGCAGCTCCGATGGCGCGGTGCGCGAGGCGCTCGACATTCTCAAGGCACGCGGCGTCGGCGTGAACTACATGCGCATTCGTGCTTTTCCGTTCGGCCGCGAGGTCTCGGACTTCTTCGACAAGCACGAGATCGTCTTCGTCGTCGAACAGAATCGCGACGCGCAGTTGCGTTCGCTCCTGACGCTGGAAACGCCGGTCGAGAAGACGAAGCTGCGCTCGATCCTGCACTACAGCGGGTTGTCGATCTCGTCCGAATGCATCGTGAACGGAATCATGGCGGAAGTCGGCGAGGGCCGAAGCCGGATTACAGGCGCCGCCAGTTGAGGCGGCCGTCGAGGCCGCAAGCGCTGGAATTTCGAGATGAGTGAGTCATGAGTTATCTGCTGAAACCCAAAGTCGCCCACCCGGGCTTGCCGAAAAACGAGCTGGGGCTCACGCGTCGTGACTATGAAGGCACGATGTCCACGCTGTGTGCGGGGTGCGGCCACGACTCGATCACCGCGGCGATCACGGAAGCCTGCTGGGGCATGTCGCTCGAGCCGCAGAATCTCGTCAAGCTCTCAGGGATCGGTTGCTCGTCCAAGACCACCGCCTATTTCGTGAGTGGCGGGCACGGCTTCAACTCGGTGCATGGGCGCATGCCCTCGATCGCGACCGGCGCCTATGCGGCGAATCGCGAGCTGCAGTACATCGGCGTCTCCGGCGATGGCGATACGCTTTCGATCGGGCTCGGGCAGTTCTGCCACGCGATCCGCCGCAACATCAACATGCTGTACATGATCGAGAACAACGGCGTGTACGGACTGACGAAGGGCCAGTTCTCGGCCTCCGCGGATGTCGGAAGCACGGCCAAGAAAGGCGAGCCGAATACGCAAAAGCCCATCGACCCCGTGCTCACGGCGTTGTCACTGGGCGCGACCTTCGTGGCGCGCAGTTTCTCGGGCGACAAGGAACAGCTCGTGCCCCTGATCCAGGCCGGTTTCAAGCACAAGGGCTTCGCGCTGATCGACGTGTTGTCGCCGTGCGTGACCTTCAACGATCACGAGGGCTCCACCAAGAGCTACGCCTTCACGCGCGAGCACTATCACGAAGCCGTGCACACGGATTTCGTTGCGCCGATGCAGGAGATCACCGCGAAGTACGCCGAAGGCGAAGTGCTGCCGGTGACCATGCATGACGGCAGCCAGGTGCATCTGCGCAAGATCGACCACAACTACAACCCGGTCGACCGCTCGGCCGCTTACGCCTACATCCAGCGCAAGCTCGCCGAACACGAGTTCCTGACCGGGCTCCTGTACGTGGAACCGACGGTCACTGATTTCCACGACCACAATGGCACGCCGGCCCAGCCGCTCAACAGCGTGCCGTACGAAAAGTTGAGCCCCGGCTCCAAGGGGTTGCAGAAGATCCTCAGCCGTTACCGCTAGAGCTGCTACCGCAACGCTATGAACAGCGACGCTCGGCCGGGTTTCCTTTCGCGTGCCGCGCGCATGCTCCTGTGGCTGATGCTCAGCCTCGTCCTCCTCATCATTCTTTGGACGCTGTTTACGCTCAACTGGAGCTACGGCGATGGGGAACGCGCCGGAGTGCTGCAGAAGTTCTCGCGCAAGGGCTGGGTGTGCAAAACGTACGAAGGCGAGCTGGCACTCTACGTCGTAGGCGGCGTGGCACCCGAGATCTGGCACTTCAGTGTTCGCGATGACTCCCTGGCCCCGACGATCAACCAGGCGATCGGCCAGCGCGTGCGACTTCACTACACCGAGCACCCGCTCGTGCCGACCACCTGCTTCGCGGAGACACGCTATTTCGTGAACCGGGTAGAGCCGATCAAGGATGCGACGAACTCCCAGGTGACCCCGGTTCAGTAGACAGCATCGCACCGGCGATGCCGGCTTGGTCGAGTCTCGTCGCGCCGTGCAAAGGGATGTGATGACTCACGACGTCTTCATCAGCTATGCGCATGAAGAAGTAAAGGTCGCGCGGCGCCTCGCCGATGCACTGGTTGCAGCCCGCGGCTGGTCCGTCTGGTGGGACACGAGCCTGAAGACGGGCGAGCAATACCCGAAGAAGATCCAGGACGCGGTCGCGGCGAGTCGCAGCATCGTGGTGCTCTGGTCGCGCAATTCCACGACTTCCGATTGGGTGGTGGCCGAGGCTTCCGAGGGCTGGAATCGCCAGGTCTTCGTGCCCGTGCAACTGGACGACAGCGAGCCGCCGCTGCCATTTCGGCAGACACAATCGCGCAACCTCGCCGCGTGGCGTGGCGGACTGCGAGATCCCGCGTTTCTCGCGCTGATCGAAGACATCCAGCGGGTGCACGCGCTCGGGCCTGAAGTCAGCGCAGCGGAACTCGCCGAGCGCGAAAATCGCCGCCGTGCGTACCAACGAAAGGTCTGGATCCGCCGTGCGGCGTACGCGGGCCTGGTCCTGCTGGCGCTGGTCGGCGGCTGGTTCGGCTGGCGTTCGTATGAGTCCCACGCGCGCGTGAGTGCGACGGCGGAGCGACTGGCACAAGCTGCAGACGGTTTGCGCGCTGAAGTGCTGAAGCTCTCTCCCGAGCAGGAAAAGCGCATCTGGTACGAGACTCTGCTGGAGAACGCGGAGCGCGGCGCGCAGCTCGAGCGCAGCGTACTGCTTGGCATCGAGGCCGTGAGGCATCGTCGCACCGAGCACACCGAGCGCGCGTTGCGCGATTCGTTCGCGCTTCTGCCCTGGACCGCCAAGCAACTCAAGATCGACTTCCACAATTTGCCCATCGATCTCGCCTTCAATCGCGATGGCCGCTTGCTGGCCGCGGGCGGCGGCGCGCAAGGCGCGCTGGTCTGGGACCTTGAACACGACAAGGTCGTGGCACATATCGAGCACGGCGGTACGGGAGGCCTCGATCATTGGCAGGACCAGCGCGGCAGGTTCGTCGACAGCCGCGCCTCGCGCCAGGTGATCGCCTTCAACCCGGTGCGCGATGAACTCGCCACCGCAGGCCCGGATACCACAGCACGGATCTGGGACGCGCGCTCGGGTCGTGAACTAAAGCGCCTGAGCGCCGCAGCGCTGGTTACTGCGGTCTTGTTCGACGGCAAGGGGCGCTGGCTTGCGACCAGTGATGAGACGGGATCGGTGTGTCTGTGGGATGCCAATTCCGGCCAACAACTGCGCTGCATGCAACAAGGCGCGCCCGTGTACTCGATTGCGCTTTCGCCCTCATCCGCCTTGCTGGCGAGCGTGAGTCGTGACGGCGTGATCAATGTCTGGCGCGCCCAGTCCGGCGAATTGCTCAAGCGCCTCGCCTCGGACCGCGGTATCGAAGCCGCGCGCTTCGATCCGACGGGAAAAGTGCTGGCCACATTCGGAGTGGATGTCCCGACGCGACTCTGGAACCTCGAAAGCGGCGCCGAGCTTTGGAAGCTCACGGCGACTGCGGATGGCGATGCCGGAGTCGCCTTCGATGCAGCCGGCAAGACGCTGGTGATTGCGCAGACGAAAGGCGAGTTGAGCTGGTGGGACCTTGCGGCACGCAGTCGGAAGTTCTCGACGACCGTGGGCGGGCTGTACCTGCGCGCCATGGCGAGTACCGACAATTCGCAGTACCTGGTGACCATCGGTGCCGACAGCGATGCGCGTGCCTGGGACCTGGAGAGCGGACGACTGTTGAGACGCATCCCTTACAGCGGCGATCTGATGGGCGTTGCCGTGAGTCGCGATGGAAAGCGCTTCGCGGTGCTTGGTGATGATGGCGATGAGCGGGTGATCGAGATCGACGAGATCCGCCCGGCAGATGCTGTGGCGGGTGCTTGTGGCAAGGTGGGGCGCAACCTCACTCGCAACGAGTGGCGCGAGTATCTCGCGGAAGAACCATATCGGCAGACTTGCCCGTCGCTCCCTGCGCCTAGCGAAGACGAGCAAGAGGAATAGCGTTCGGCCACGCCCCTTCCAGCGCAAAGAGCGGCAGTTCCAGCGCAAGAATCGGAGTGTGCGTCCGGCGGTGCCCCGCAATAATCGCGGCTAAGGAGATCAATGCACATGCTCACGCTCTACGACTACCTGCCCTCGCAGAACGGCTACAAGATCCGGCTGCTCCTCAATCAGCTGGAACGCCCGTTCCGCGCCGAGATCGTGAGCATCTTCGAAGGCCACGGCCAGCGCCCGGACTACCTGGCGATCAATGCCACCGGTGCCGTGCCCGCGATCCGGGTCGAGGACGGTCGTGTGCTCGCCGAATCGAATGCGATCCTGTTCTACCTGGCGGAGGGCTCGCGCTTTCTCCCGGCCGACAGCTTCGGCCGTGCCAAGGTGCTGCAGTGGATGTCGTTCGAAGCGGACTACATCCAGGCCACGGCGGGTTCACTGCGCTACTGGACGCTCACCGGCAAGCTCCCGCGTCGGCCGAAAGAGCTGGTCGCTGCAAAACGAGACGGCGCGCTCAAGGCATTCGCCGCGCTGGATCGCGAACTGTCCGGGCGCGCCTTCATCCTCGGCGACGACTACACCGTGGCGGACATTTCCCTGTTCGCCTACACGCATGTGGCGCGGGATGCGGAGCTGCAACTCGACGACTATCGCCACATCACGCGCTGGATCGAGCGCGTGCGCGATCAGCCTCGATTCCTCGAGAAGGTCTATCCGTATTCGATCGATCCGCACTCGACGCGCGAGCTTCCCTGAGCCCGGCGCGGCATCCCTCCGGTGTCACTATCGCGGGCGTCGTCAGTTTCCGGTGGGACAGCGCGCCAGCTTGCTCAGTGTCGTTCGATTCGATCGCCGATGGTCACCGTGGCGTTTCCAGCGAGATCCTGCTCGACGTAATCCACGAGCGCGTCCAGGTCGACCGGGCCGACAACGCGGTTGGTTCCCTGTGTCAGCACGGTGAAGTTGTCACCGCCGGAGGCCATGAAGCTGTTCACTGTCACGCGATAGGTTGCTGCCGGATCCAACAGCGCGCCTGACGGTCCTCCGATGCGGATGTCCTGCACCTGCACCGAGGTACCCGCCGGACAGATGGGCGAACCTGCGGAGTTGTACCCCGCGCAGGCCAGCCAGCTATACCAGATTCCCGAGATCTTCAGGATGCGCGGAAACGTCTGCGGCGCGGCCCACTGCTGCTCGAGCAGTGTGCGGATCTGTGCGCCAATGAGATCCATCGAGACCAAATCGTTGCTGAAGGGCTGGATGGTGAAAAGCTCTCCCCAGGTAACCGTTCCCGCATCGAGCCCCGTACCACGGATGCCGCCCGGGTTCATGAACGCGAATGTCGCGCCGGTGCGGATGCGTTGCGCATCCGCGATGAGATTTCCCATGAGCGATTCGCCTGCCGCGTTCTCGGTGACCGTCAGCGCCTGCGGGGCGTTGCCTACGACGCGGCTCACGAGTGGCGCGACGCTCTGTTGGGCGGCGAGCGTGATTGCCGCGACATCCGGGTCCGGCGTGAGGCCTGGCCCTTCATCGGCCCAGGTCGTCACGATCGACGCCGTCTTTTGTACGACGTTGCCGGTGCGCCGGCTGATCGTCAGGTCGATGTCGTCGTAGGCGGTGCTCGCCGAGAACCCCTGTGTCACCAGGATCGGCTGACCCGCATCGTTGGGGATCAGCGCGTTAGTGAAGCCGTGCGTATGGCCGGAAACCACGAGGTCCACCTCGCTGTCGAGCTTGCGCACGATGTCGACGATCGGTCCCGCCAGGCCCGTGATCGAGGGATCTGTCGGCCCCGTGTAGCTCGGCGACTGCGAGATGCCCTGGTGGATCGTGACGATGATGGTGTGAATGCCGAGTTTGCGAAGCTGACGCACATACTTGTTGATCGAGGTCGCTTCATCGAGAAAGTCGACACCCGCAACGCCTGTGGGCGTGACGATGGTCGGCGTTTCCTTGAGTACCGCACCGATGATCGCTACCGCCTCACCGCGGATCACCTTCACGGTGTAGGGCGGCAATAAGGGCTGACCATCCGAGTGCCGCACGACGTTCGAGTTCACGTACGGGAACTTCGCGCCGCGATACGGCGACTCGAGGAAGGGCCCCTTCGGATGGTTGCCGCCGCCGATGAGGCGCAGCATCTCGCTCACGCCTTCGTCAAACTCGTGGTTGCCGAGCGTGCCGACCACGTTGCAGCGTGGCTCGAGGAAGGCGACGAGGAACCACGGCAGCGACTTGCGCGGATCGATGTGGTGGCAATTGTCGTTGGCCAGCAGGTTCAGGAACTGGATCGAAGGCTCGTCCTGCAGTAGCGCCGAGGCGGGCGGTGACGCGCCGACCTCGTCGCCCGCGTGCACGATGAGGGCGCCGTCCTGCGCGGCGGCCGCTGCGGTCTTCAGGTATGAGGCAAGCACCGCCGCACTGCCCACGGGCCGGTTGGCGACGCGACGGCCCGTCTCCAGCTGTCCATGGAAATCGTTGAAGCCGAGGATCTTGATCTGCACGGTTGGATCGCGCATGCCCTTCTCGTCTCGCCACGTGACGCGCTCACGGGCTTGAAGGCGTTCGGCGAGGTTGTCTTCGCGGATGTCGTGCTCGTCACTCTCCATGGAATGGGAGTTCAGCACGGCGGCGCTCGGTGGCGCGGCAAAGGTGGACGGGCTGGCGGCAAGCGAGGTGAAAGCGATCGCGAGCGTTGCGATCGACGTGACCTTGAGCATGATGAGGTCCCTCCCGGTTGGACATTATCGACCGCGGGAGGCTAGGCCGCACGCGTGACAGCCGCGTGTCATTCACGTTGCGGCTCTGTGCCGGTGCCCGGCGCGGATCTTGCAAGCGGCAGCTGTGAATCGTCGCGTGGGTAACTAACGTGCGAGCCAGCCGCCATCCACGGGGATGATCGCGCCGTGGACGTAATCGGATGCAGCGGATGCGAGAAAGACCGCTGCGCCGCCGAGATCGGCAGGATCGCCCCAGCGGCCGGCTGGAATGCGCTTGAGGATGTCGGCATTGCGCTCGGCATCGGCGCGGAGCGCGGTCGTGTTGTTGGTTTCGAAGTAGCCGGGCGCGATCGCATTCACGTTGATGCCGCGTGCCGCCCATTCGTTGGCGAGCAGCCGCGTGAGGCCGGCGACGCCACTCTTGCTCGCGGTGTAGGACGCGACACGAATCCCGCCCTGAAACGACAGCATCGATGCGATGTTGATGATCTTGCCGCGTCTTGTTCCATCGAGAACGGGTCCGTCAAGCATCGCGCGCGCCGCGGCCTGCGACAGGAAGAACACGGTCTTGAGGTTAAGGTCCATGACCGCATCCCAATCCTCCTCGGTGAACGCGAGCGCCTCGCCGCGGCGAATGATCCCGGCGTTGTTGACCAGGATGTCCAGGCGTCCGAGCTTCGCCACCGCCTCGCTGACGATCGCGGCGGTCTCTGGTCTTGCGCCGAGGTCGCAATCGATCGCATGCAGCTTGCGTCCCGCGGCGTGCACCCGTTTCGCGGTTTCATCGGGTCGCGAACGGCCCACCGCGACGATGTCGCCGCCCGCCTGTGCGAGCGCCACCGCGATCGCCTGGCCGAGACCGGTGTTGGCGCCGGTCACCATGGCGACGCGCCCGCTGAGATCGAACAGATCGGACATCGACGCTCCTTCAGCGCAGATCGATGGTCGGCACCTGGTCCATGTCCTTGTAGTCCTGGTTGTCGCCCGCCATCGCCCAGATGAATGAATAGCTCGAGGTGCCGGCGCCCGAATGGATCGACCATGGCGGGGAAATCGCCGCCTGCTCGTTCGCCATCAGGAGGTGCCGAGTTTCGTGCGGCTGTCCCATGAAATGGAACACGCGATCCGTCGGCTTGAGATCGAAGTAGAAATAAATCTCCGAACGCCGATCGTGCAGGTGGCAGGGCATCGTGTTCCACACGCTCCCCTTCTTGAGCGACGTGAGCCCGAGCAGGAGCTGCGAGGACTTGCAGATATCGGGATTCACGTACTGATAGATCGTTCGCTCATTCGCGGTCTCGACCGCGCCCATCGGCATCGGCTTCGCTTCCGAGACGGGAATGCGCACTGTCGGGTGGCGCGCGTGCGAAGGCGAGCTCGCAAGGTAGAACTTCGCGGGGTTGGCGGCATCGTTCGACTCGAACACGACGTTGGCGCTGCCGGCGCCGATATACAGACCATCGCGCGGCCCCAGCTCGTAGCTCGAGCCGTCGATCGTCACTCGTCCGGCGCCGCCGATGTTGATGACACCCATCTCCCGGCGCGCGAGGAACGGGTCCGAACCCACTTCCTTGAGCGTGGTGAGCTTGAGCCCTTCCTTCGTCGGCTGCGCGCCGCCGATGATGAAACGCTCCACGTGACTGTAGGTCAGGCAGATGTCTCCTGGCGCGAAGATTTCGCTCGCGAGATAGAGGTCCCGCAATTGCCCGGTGTCGAGTGACTTGATCATCTCGGGATGGGTGGCCTGCAGCACTTTGATCCGCATGACTAAAGCTCCGGAAAAAGCGACGGCTCAGGCCGTCGCGGGTTGATCGAGTTTGTAGGCGCGCTTCGGCAGGTGATACGCGAGATCCTGTGCGACCTGGTGCGCATCGTCCTCGGCGATTCGATGTTCGCTGACGAGCCGCGCCAGGAAGGCGCAATCGACGCGCCGCGCAGCATCATGGCGAGCGGGGATCGACAGGAACGCACGCGTGTCGTCGTTGAAGCCTACGGTGTTGTAGAAGCCCGCGCTCTCAGTCGTCTGCTCACGAAAGCGTCGCATGCCTTCAGGGCTGTCGTGAAACCACCAGGCGGGGCCGAGCTTCAGGACCGGATAGTGACCTGCCAGGGGCGCGAGCTCGCGGCTATAAGCGCTCTCGTCGAGGGTGAACGCGATGACCGACAATCGCGTGTCATTGCCGAAACGGTCCAGAAGCGGCTTCAAGGCGCGCACGTAGTCAGTCGGCTGCGGGATGTCGGCGCCGCGGTCGCGCCCGTAGGTCTCGTGCAGCCAGCGATTGTGGTTGCGGAACGAGCCCGGATGAATCTGCATCACCAGCCCGTCATCGAGGCTCATGCGCGCCATCTCGGTGAGCATCTGGCCGCGGAACAACTCCGCGTCCGCCGCGCTGAAGTCGTCCTTCACGATGCGTGCGAACAGGCGCTCCGCTTCACTCTCCGACAGATCCGCCGTGGTTGCACTCGGATGACCGTGATCGGTCGAAGTTGCACCGACACCCGCGAATGCGGCGCGCTGCTGGCGATGCGCGGCCAGGTAGCCGCGCCAGCTGAAAACGTCCTCGCCGGTCAGCTCGCCGAACTCCGGCAGCGCTGATTTGAACGCCTCATGTTCCGCATCGATGACCGGGTCGGGACGGTAGGCAGTGATCACCCGGCCGCGCCAGCCGCTCGCCCGGATCGCGCGATGATGCTCGAGCGTGTCGATGGGCGATTCAGTGGTCGCCAGTACCTCTATGTTGAAGCGCTCGAAGAGCGCGCGCGGACGGAACTCGGGCATCGCGAGCTTGGCACCTATCGCGTCGAAATAGTGATCCGCGGTATCCGCATCGAGCCGCACATCGATGCCGAACACTTTCACGAACACGTATTCGAGCCACATCGCGGACGGGGTGCCGGCGAACAGGTGATAGTGACGCGCGAACAAGCGCCAGGCGGCGCGCGGTTCCGCGCGCGACGGGCCGCGTTTGGAGGCGACACCGAGATCCTCGAGCGAGATGCCCTGACTGTAGAGCATGCGGAACAGGTAATGATCCGGCGCCAGGAGCAGCTCGGTCGCGTTTGAGAAGGGCTCGTTAAGGGCGAACCAGGCTGGGTCGGTATGCCCGTGAGGACTGATGATCGGCAGGTCGCGCACCGAGTGATACAGCGCGCGCGCCAGCTGGCGGACGGCCGGATCGGACGGGAACAGCCGATCCTCATGCACCCTGAGCTGGCGGGACTTCGCGGATCGCAGCGGTGTGACGCGGTTGGGCACGGTCAGCGGATCATGAGTTCGGCAGGCGCCGCCAGGACGAATTTATGGTAACCGGTGTCATTATAGCCACGCGCGCGGGCAAAGTCGCCCCGCCGACTTCGATCTCAGCTCGAAGGCTTGGCCGAAGAGCCCCGCAGGACCAGGTGCGGGAAGACTGTCGACTCGCCACCGGCGGGACTCTCGTGGCGGTGCACCTTGGCGATCAGCTTGTCGGCCGCGATGCGGCCCATGTCGCGAATCGGCAGGCGGATGGTCGTGAGCGAGGGCCAGATCCGCGACGCAATCGGCGTGTCGTCGAATCCGACCACCGACAGGTCGGCTGGAATGTTGAGGCCCCGCAGATGCGCCGCTTTGTAAAGGCCCGCGGCCATTTCATCGTTGCCCGCAAAAATCGCGGTCGGCCGCGGCACGCGCGACAACAGCGTCTCACCCGCCGTGACACCGGAGTCGAACGTGTAGGCGCCCTCGACGATGTACTCCGGCGGCAATTTCAGGCCATGCGCGGCGAGCCCGGCGGTGAATCCGACGAAGCGCTCCTGCGCGGAGCGAAACCCCGTGGGTCCGGCAATCATCGCGATGCGGCGATGACCGAGCTGCGCGAGATGCTCGGCGACTTGCTTGCATGCGTCGCGATCCATCGACAGCACGATGTTGGCCGGCTCATCGAGCGGCACCGAGAGCAGGCGCATGTAGCGGCAATCCACTTCTTTCAGCATGCGGATCAGCGCCGCATCCTCGGAGATCGGCGGCACCAGGATCACGCCGTCGAGCTTCTGGCGCGTCACGAAATGGCGCACGTCCGTGACGAAGGATTCGCTGGTGCGATCGCAGGGATGCACGACCAGCTCGAACCCCGAACGCCGGATCGGGCCGAGCGCGCCTTCCTGGATGTTGACGATGAAGGTCGCATTCGGGTTGTCGTACACCAGGCCGATCAGGAACGAGCGGCGGAACGCGAGTCCGCGCGCCTGCGGGTCCGGCGTGTACGCGACCTTCTCCATGATCTCGCTGATGCGCAGCCGCGTTTCCTCGCGCACGAACGGCGACTGGTTGATGACGCGCGAAACGGTCTTCTTGGAGACGTTGGCGAGGCGCGCGATATCGTTGATCGTGTGTTTGTGATTCCTCGGCTTGTGAGCCGGTGCGCGCACGACTTCGGGCGCAATCCGGCTCGGCGCTGCGATGGACGCTCTTGCCGGCGCCCTGCCGCGGTTTTTCCTGGTGATCGTTCTTGTAGTCATGAATGCCTTTACAGAATAACCTGCCGGGCACGCCGCGGGGGCGGTCGGGCGGCCAGGCCCTCAGCCAATGGCCTGTATGACACCGGTTACCATACCAGCTAACATAGCTTCCTTCCCAGTCTTTTGTGCATCCTTGTCGACATGGCGCCGTCCCGCAGCACAGCTCCGACCACCTGGCGCATCGATCCGCGCGATGACGTGGTGGTCGCATTGCGGCCGATCGCAGCGGGCGAACGGGTCAGCGTCGGTAGCGAGCTGATCGAGGCACTCGAAGGCATCCCCGCCGGGCACAAGATGGCGCTGCGCTCGCTCGCCGAGAACTCGCAGGTGCACAAGTACGGCTGGCCCATCGGGCGCGCTACGCGCCCCATTGCGGCCGGCGCGCACGTGCACACGCATAACCTGGCGACGCAGCTCGCCGGCGTCGAGGAATACGACCTCAGCGCGCAGCGCCAGCAATCCCAGGCTTCGGGCTCCGGCCCCGCCACGTTCCAGGGCTACTTGCGCGCGGATGGGCGTGCGGGAACGCGCAATGAAATCTGGATCCTGCCGACCGTCGGATGTGTCAACCGCACCGCGGAACGCATCGCGCGCCTCGGCACGCAGCGCTTCGGCATGCGTGTCGACGGCGTCTATGCCTTCACGCACCAGTTCGGCTGCTCGCAACTCGGCGATGACTTGCAGCGCACGCGCGGACTGCTCGCGTCGCTGGCACGTCATCCGAATGCCGGCGGCGTGCTGATCCTCGGGCTCGGCTGCGAGTCGAATCAGCTCGCAGCGCTCCTCGGTGAGTTGTCGGATGCGGAGCGACAACGCATCCGTGCCTTCGCTGCGCAGGCCGCTGATGATGAAACGGAACAAGGCCTCAAGGTGCTGGAAGAGCTGGTGGAGCAGGCTGCGCAGGACAAGCGCACTCCTTGCGGCCTCGACAAACTCACGATCGGGCTCAAGTGTGGCGGGTCGGACGGCCTCAGCGGTATCACCGCCAATCCGCTCGTGGGGCGCATCGCCGATCGAGTGACCGGCGCCGGCGGCGCCGCAGTGCTCACGGAGATTCCCGAGGTGTTCGGCGCCGAGTCGCTGCTCCTCGAACGGGCGGCGACTGACAGCGTAGCCCGCGATGTAGTCACCCTGGTAAACGACTTCAAGCGCTATTTTCTCGATCATCACCAGCCGGTGCACGAGAATCCGTCGCCAGGGAATATCGAGGGAGGAATCACGACGCTGGAAGAGAAGTCGCTCGGTGCCGTGCAGAAGGGCGGGCGCGCGACCGTGACCCACGTGCTGCGTTATGGCGCGAGCGTCGCGGAACCGGGGCTCGCGCTGCTCGAAGCGCCGGGGAACGACGCGATTTCGTCCACCGCGCTGGTCGGCGCCGGCGCGACGGTCCTGCTCTTTACGACCGGCCGCGGCACGCCGCTTGGGTTTCCCGCGCCTACACTCAAGATCAGCTCGAACTCGGCGCTCGCCACCAAGAAGCCACACTGGATCGACTTCGATGCGGGGCGCGTACTTGCGGGCCTCGACATGGATGCAGCGGCCGATGAACTGATGCAGCTCGTGCTCGCGACCGCGTCGGGACAGGCGGCGCGCAACGAGACCAACGGCGAGCGCGAGATCGCAATCTGGAAGGGCGGAGTCACCTTGTGACTGCGCAAGGGGTCGTGTGACTGCGTTTCTCTCGTCAGGCGAGCTGAAGCGACTGCCGGCTGGGGTGCGGATTCCCGCATACGACCGCGCCGCCCTGCAGACCGGCATCGTGCACTTCGGGCCGGGGGCGTTTCACCGCGTCCACCAGGCGAACTACATCGACGACGTACTGCACAGCGATCCGCGCTGGGGCATCTGCGCCGTGGCGCTTCACAGTACGGGGGTGCGCGATGCCCTGGCCCCGCAGGATGGCCTCTACACCACCGCGATTCTCGACACCGACTGTTCGTATCGAATCATCGGCGCGCTCCGCGAGGTGCTCGTGGCGCCAAAAGATCCGGCCGCGGTCATAGCGCGCATGATCGCGCCCGAGACGCGCATGGTGAGCGCGACCGTCACCGAGAAGGGCTACTGCCTTGGCGTTGGCGGCGTGCTCGACTTCGAGCACCCGGAGATTCGCCACGATCTACAGGCGCCACACGCGCCCTCGACCCTGGTCGGTTACCTGGTCGAGGCGCTCCGGCTGCAATGCGAGGCGGGCGGCAAGCCGTTCATGGTCGTGAGCTGCGACAACATGATCGACAACGGCGAACGCCTGCGCCGCGCCGTGGTGCAGTTCGCGCGCCACTTCGATCGCGCGCTCGCGGACTGGATCGAAGCGGAAGTGGCGTTTCCTCGCACAATGGTCGACAGCATCACGCCCGCCACCGACGATGCGTTGCGCGAACGGGTGACGCAGGCCCTGGGCGTCACCGATCGCTGGCCGGTGCAGCGCGAGAATTTCTTGCAGTGGGTGATCGAGCAGCACGACCGCTGCGATCTCAGCGCGCTGCAGGCGGTGGGGGTCACACTGACCGATGACGTCGCTGCCTACGATCGCGCCAAGCTGCGTCTGCTCAATGGCGCGCATTCCTCCCTGGCTTACCTCGGATCGCTGTCGGGCTTCGAGACAGTGTCGCAGGCGATGGCGAGCCGGGAGCTGGCGGGCTTCGTTCGCCGGCTGATGACGGAAGACATCCTGCCGAACGTCACCGCGCCGCGAGGACTGGATCTGCGCCAGTACATCGAGACGATCCTGAAGCGCTTCCGCAATCCCGAGATCCGCCACCCGCTGGCGCAGATCGCCTGGGACGGGTCGCAAAAACTGCCGTTTCGCCTGTTCGGGACCATTGCGGACAGCATGGCGGTGGGACGCCCGATCGATAGGCTGTGCGTTCCGATCGCCGCCTGGATGCACTTCGTGCGTACGCGCGCCGAGCATGCCACTCGTGTCGTCGATCCGCTGGCAGAGCAATTGTTCGATATCGGCGTCGCGTGCCGTAACAGCGCGGCGAGCGACGTGCCGCGGTTTCTCGCACTCAGCAGCGTGTTCCCGGACGAGCTGCGCAACTCGCGGCACTTCGTCATCGCGCTGAATCGGTCTTACGATCGGCTGGGAATGGCGACCGACGTGCGCATGGTCCTGCGCTGAGCCCGCCGGCGGCGCAGCTCAGGTACCGCCGAGCTGCTGGATCAATTGTCTTACCTGTTGATCGTCCGGAAACAGTTTTCCGAGTTCCTGCGCCCAATGTCGGGCGCCGTCGACATCGCCACGCTCGAGGCTGTACTGGAACAGCGCGGTGACAAGCTCGCGGCTCGCGGGATGGCGTTGCCGGGCCGCGGTGAGGATCTTGATCGCGCCCGGCAGGTTGCCCGATTCATGGGTCGCAATCGCGAACACGTACGCATAGCGCACGGACTCGGGTTGCAACTGTGTGGCGAGCGCGAGTTCCTTCATCGCGTCCGGCAAGCGCTTCTGCCGCACCAACGCGAGTCCAAGCGCGTGATGCAGCTCCGCGACCCGCGGCTCGACCTTGATGCCCGCACGTAAAGTCGCTTCGGCCTGCGCTTCCTGCCCCTGCGCGCGATACAGGTCCGCAAGGTTGACGTAGGAAGGAACGAAAGAGGGCTCGAGTTCCATCGCCGTCGCGAACGCCTTCTGCGCCGCTGCGACATTGCCGAGCCGACTCTCGAACGTGCCCGTATTGACCTGCGATTCGGCACGGTCGGCGTTCGCCAGGTTGATCGCGCGATGCTCCGCGATCACGGCATCGAATGATTGCTGGTCCGCAGGCGAAAGCTGAGCGCGCGGCACATCGAGCAGATCATCGAGCGCCTGCAGGCGCACTGTTCGGACCGGATCGCGCAGCAAGGGCGCGACGGCAGCGATGCGGTTGGTCGGCTCGAGGCCCACAGCGCTCTCCGTCGCCGCGCGCCTCACGAGCGCATCCGAGTCGCGCAAGCTGTTCTGGATCGTGGTGGCCGACTGCGCGCTCAGGTAGGACGCCATCAGGCTGAGCGCGGTCGCGCGCACGATTGCTGGCTGTCCGGCAGCTTCCGCCGTTAGGCGCAGCAGCCCTTCCGCGTCGGTTCCCGAGGTGCGCGCCGCCTGGATGGCCTGCGCGTAGTGCGGCGTGTGTTGCCGCCCATTGGGAAACCACTTCGCGATCGCTTCCGCGGCCCAGCGCGCATCGTTCTTGTCGTGGCAGCCGTTACAGGCATTCGGCGTGCCGAGGCTCGCGCTCAGGTCCGGCCGCGGGACGCGGAAGCTGTGATCGCGGCGCCCGTCGACCACCATGTAGGTACGCTCGACCATGTGGCACGAGACACACTGCGCACCGGCGCTGCCGGCCGGGTGGTGATAATGCTCAGGCGTATCGAAGTGCGTCGCCTGGTGGCACTGGGCGCACAACGCGTTGCCGGCCGCGCGCAGTTTCGAACTGTGCGGCTCGTGACAATCGGAGCAGGTCACGCCGGCGGCGTACATCCGGCTCTGCAGCAACGAGCCGTACTCGTAGACTTCATCGCGCATCTGCCCGTCGGCGAAATAGAGACCCTCATCGAGGAGCGCGACGCGATGGGTCTGCTCGAGCAACTCTCCGAAGTGATATTCAGGCCAAAGCTCGGCGCGACGCGAGTGACAGCGCCCACAGGTTTCGACTTCGGTAGGCGCCGTGAGTGGCGTCGCGCGCCTGGCGATCGGGTTGCCGTCCTGAAAAGCCCAGCCGGCGCTCGCGTGATCGGCCAGACGGAACACGAGGCCGTGATTCGGCTCGTCCTTGCTCTTGCCATTCTCGGCCCAGGCGACATGGCGCGATGCGGGTCCGTGACAGGCCTCGCAGGCCACATTCACGTCGCTCCACGTGGTGTCGAAGCGACGTGTATCGGCGTGATAGTTCTTCTGCAGGTTGGTGGAGTGGCATTCCGCGCATTGATGATTCCAGTTCTGCGAGGTACGCGTCCAGTGCAAGACATCGCGATGATCGATCTTCTCGTCGGGATAAAGGTGAAACCAGCGCTGTCCGCCCTGCTCCTTCGCGCGCGTGTCCCAGGCGATGCCGAGCGCTTGCAGCCGCCCGTCTGGAAACGCGACCAGGTATTGCTGTAGCGGGTCGACGCCGAAGGTGTAGGTGATTTCAAAATCGGCGAGCTTGCCGTCCGAGCCATCGGTGCGAACGAAGTAGTGGCCGTCGCGCGTGAAGAACTCGGACTTGACGCCATCCTTCACGAAGCTCGCATGCTCGAAGTTGCCGAGCATCGTGGTGGCATTCGCCGGCTGCATGGCAAGCGCGTGATGCGAGTGCTGCCAGAGTGCCGTCTCTTTTGCGTGACAACCGGCGCACTTGGCCGCGCCGACGTAGGTCGTCGCAATCTGCGGCGCGGGCGTCGCAGCCGGCCCCGTCGGCGGACCGCGCTCACAACCAGTAACGGCTATGAGCGACAGCGCGGCGGCGAGAGCGCGTTTCACGGCGGCGGACAGGGATTCTTCCCGCGAATGCGCTCGGTCGATGCGGGATACTTCTGCAGCAGTCGCTCAGCGCGCGGCGGTCGCGGTACGAGCTCGCCGCCGCAGTTGGGGCACTCGTCCTGCATGGCCTGCGCGCAGCTGCGACAGAACGTGCACTCGAACGAGCAGATCATCGCGTCGTGTGTGCCCGCTGGCAGATCCCGGTTACAACACTCGCAGTTCGGCCTCAGCTGCAGCATAGACTCATCCGTCCCTGCGCCGGGTGGCGATTCGATTCGTCAGGCGGCGGCGACGCGCCACAGGTCTTCACCGGAGTACTTGAGCCGCATGCACTTGCCGTTGACGACTTCGCCGAACCTTACCCACTCGGGGTTGTATTCCTCGTCGCGAAGATAGAAGAGCTCGCCGACTGGCTCGATCGGTATCACGCCGTCGAGCATCAGGCAGCCCTTGCGCAGCACGACGTGCAGGCTCTGCACCCACGGGCTCTCATTGCGATAGTGACCGACGTAGCTGTCCCAGGCCTTCGGGTAGCTGACCTGCATCGGCCCCTGGTACGCGGCATTCGCGTACCAGTCCGAGCCCCAGCCCACTTCCACGACCGCGCTCTTCGGATCCTTCGCGTCCTTGCGGCCGAACACGAGCAGGAAGCGCTCGAAATCAGGATGACGCGCGATGAACTGGTCCGCATGCATGCCTCGTTCGACGGCGACGCGCGCTCCCGCATGCACCAGGAAAAGCTGAGCGTCAGTCGCCACGAATTCGAGCTTGCTGTCCGAGGCAGAGCGATAGATCCCGGCGTAATCCTTCGCGTTGTCGGTGCGCGCAGGCGGGTCGGCTGCGGGAACAGCGGGTAACGCCTTACGCTCGCGCTCCGCGCGCATGAGCCGGATCGCGAACTGCACGACGGGCGACGGACGATAGCCCTGCTGCGCGTTGACCGATGCGAACGCGCCCAGCCCCGATTCGATGTCGACGAACATCGAGGACATGAACGAGACCATGCCGCCCGTGTGGCGCAACACCGTTTGCCCGTCCATCTTGTCGACGCCGATGCCGTAGCCGTAGGAAGCGGTGGGACCCCAGCTCTTCGCTTCGATATGCGGGTGCGCGAAGAGCGCGAAGGTCTCCTTCGATACGAGTCTCCCCTTGGGCCCGGCCCCGCCATTCGCGAGCATCTGCAGGTAGAACCCCATGTCACGCGCAGGCGCCGCGACGCAGCCGTCGGCCTCAGTGACCATGAGCGCGGGCGCTTCGCTCAAGCGGCCATTTCGCGGGTACGGCCGATCGCCTTGAAACACCGAATAGCTCCTCGCCAGCCGCTCGCGAAAATCGAGCGTGATCGCGGGCTCACTCTGCGACATGCCGAGCGGCTCCAGGATCCGGCGGCGGATGACTTCAGGAGCTTCGCGTCCATCGAGCGTCCAGGCGAGATACCCCAGCGCTGAGAACGCCATGTTGTTGTAGTGGAAATGCTGGCCCGGCGCGTAGGCCGCCAGATGCCGGTACGAGGGATCGGATGGAAACACCGGCAACTGCTCGCCGGCGAGCCCGGAGGTGTGCGACAGCAGATGGTGCGTGGTGATCGGCGCGAAGGCGGAATCGATCCGGAACCACGGCAGGTATTCGACGATCGGCCGGTTGAGGTCGAGCTTGCCCTCGTCGTGAAGCTGCAGCAGGCACAGCGCGATGAACGACTTGCTGATGGAGCCGATGTGAAACAGCTCATCGGTCTTGAGCTCGCGCTGCCGGTCGAGATCGCTCAGGCCGTAGGTCGTAACGCGCTGCACCCCCTCGCGATCCACGAGCACCAGCGTCATGCCGGGCGAGTTCATGTCGCGCATGTACTGCTCGACGAACTGGTCGAGCCGCGCGAAGCTCTCCTGGTACTTGCTCGATCCGCCCTGCGCGTGGGACTCGGCGACGAGGAAGCGGGCTGAAGCTGCGAACGCGGCACCGGTCAGGCCGGCGTGCAGCATTTCTCTGCGATTGATTGGCATTCGTGATTGTCGTCAGTGCACGCGGGGTCGCGCAAGAGGCCGGGCTAGCGAACTTCGAACACCGCTTCGACCTCGACCGCCACATCGTAAGGCAGCGCGCTCACGCCAACCGCCATGCGGGCATGGCGGCCCGCTTCGCCGAAGATTCGGACGAAGAGGTCCGAAGCCCCGTTCATGACCTGGGAATGCCCGGTGAACTCCGGGACGCCATTGATGTAGCCCGCCACTCGCACACAACGCACGATGCGATCGAGGTCGCCACCCAGCGCCGCTCGCGCGTGCGCGATCACGTTCAGTGCACAGAGTCGCGCGGCCTGCTGACCCTCTTCGATCCGAAACTCCCGCCCGAGCTTGCCGATGAAGCGCCGCTCGCCGTTCCACTGCGAGAGCTGCCCGGTCATGAAGAGCAGATTCCCGGTGTGCACATAGGGCACGTAGTTGGCGCCCGGCTTGCTCGGCTCGGGCAATTCGATGTCGAGGTCTTTCAGGCGCTGGTCAATTCGTCCGCTCATTACTCAGGTCCGAGAATGTGGATCGCCCAGGACTGCAATTCGATGATGTTGCCTTCCGGATCTGTCACGTAGCACCAGCTGACCTGGCTGCCGCTGGAAGTTGTGAGGCTCACGATTTCGCCGATGGGCTTGCCGCCCGCGGCGAGCACTTCGCGCTGCGCTTCCCGCACTGATGCGACCTCGAAGGCCAGGTGCGCGAAACCAGGCCGATTCACGGCTGGCGGCGGTCCCGCCACGGGTCTCGAGTAGCTGTAGATCTCGAGCGTCGGGCCTTCGGGTCCGTGACCCGGCAACCGCAAATGCCTGCCGCTGAGCGTGGAACCTGGAACGCCCGTGCCGGCTTCAAGGTCGGGACCGGCGTAATTGCGCTCGGGCGGTACGAACACGCAATTGAACAACGATTCGTAGAACTTCACGAGCGACTTCCAGTCGCGCGCGATGAGGTTCGTGTGCACGTAACGTGCGCCGCGAATCATTTCACGCTACCTGACCAAAGCTCATCTGGATGGTCATCGGTCCCTCATACGTCACTGCCTTCTGTGCTATCTCTTCGCAGGTCTCCGTGAGCAGTTTCATGATCAGCGATGGGTCCATGCTGCCCCCTGGTCGATCGGCTTGTTAGTCGGGCACGCCATCGAAGAAGTCGACCACACCGGTCCGCAAGCAGTACTCGGCGCCCACGATCAGCAGGCCGTCCCGTTCGATATGCCGCTCGAGCATTGCGGAGCCGTGGCGCAAATGGCTGGCAGCCATTCGAATGTTGGCGCGCACCGCGTGTGCGGCGAGCGCATCCGGTTGCGTGCTGAGCGGCGTGGTCAGCAACGGCTCGACTGCGGGCTGAATTCGATCGACGAGCGCGCGAAGACCCGGCGACCGGCGTGAGCCCGGCTGGCCGAGTTCCTCGATCGTGGCCGTGATGGCGCTGCACTCGGTATGGCCCAGCACCACGACGAGTCGCGTGCCGAATCGCGAAACCGCGAATTCGACGCTGCCGACCTGCGATGGCGCGACGATGTTGCCGGCGACCCGGATGACGAACAGGTCACCGAATCCCTGCCGGAAGACCAGCTCTGCGGGGACGCGAGAGTCCGAGCATCCGAGGATCACGGCGAATGGCTCCTGCCCGTAAACCAACTCGCGGCGGCGGCTCTCACTGAGACCGATTCCGGTGTCCTCCATGCTCGCGACAAAGCGCTGATTGCCCTCTCGCAGGCGTGCGAGTGCTTCGGGGCCTGAAATCATTCCGGGCATGTCTCCCTTCAACCAGTCAAACGATGGCAGCTGCAGATGATCATCAACTCCTTGCGCTTCTGCTCATCCAGCAGATGCACCAGGCGCACCGACATCATCCCCGCCGGCGGCTTGTACCCCTTGGCGCGAATCAACGCCGTGATGTGCTCGGAGTCCGACCCTGGCTCGTCCTTCGCGTCGCTCGCCACGACCCAGGTGTCTACGTAGAAATCCAGGCCGCCGATCGACGTGTGCCGGGGTGAATCATACTCGTGATGCAGCTCCGGCCTCGTCGGCACATAGCTCTCGAACTGTATCCAATAGCGCCGCTGGACGTTCTTGTCTGCATCCGCATCAACGAACGCGTGCAGCTCGCAGTCCGCAATGTCGTGGAGCACCCAACGGTCTGCGCCGACATAGCGTACGGACGTCGGCAGCGTGATTCGCACCTTCGGGTCGCGCGCCGAGGTGATCACGTTGCCCTCTACGTGGCGTTCCGGACGTGATGGCTCGGGTTGTGCGTTGATTCCATCACTGGCGAGCAGGGCCGACGCGAGTGCCAAGACAGACACCAACAGTGTTCGGCATGTCGCTTGGTGTTGTTGAAGGGCTACGCGAATTACGCCGATCACGAGTGCATCTCTACGAAAAGCGCGCGTCGGCGTACACCCACGCTGCTTTTCCCGACGCCAGCGTCACAGCGATCCGCTTGTATTCGACGGGCTCGTACCGATCCGCCATCGCGAGTTCGCTGTCCGTGATCTCGAACACCGTGCCCTTCACGCGACTGTCGTTCCTGCCATTGAACTTCACGATCGCATGATCGGCCTTGCCGCTGAGCTCGACGGTCTTCGCGTCCTTGACCGTGACTATCGATTGCTCGAAGCCAACGAGTTCATCACGTTGTCCCTGAAGCAACCTACCGAACGTCGACAGTTGAACCGCTTCGAGCTGTAGCGTGCCGTAGGAGAAGAGCAGCGGCATTGAGCAGTCACCTACATGCCCGGTTCAGCGGCCGGCAGCGAGTAAGAGACCTTGGTGTCGTTGATCGCAATGTACCGCTGCTTTTGCATCTTGCCGATGATTGCTGTGACCTGATGGTTCGAGAGAGTCTTCTGAAACAGTTCATTGATAGTGCTGGACAGGGTCTTGACGCTTCGCGGCCGGCCGGTACTCCGATTGCGCAGATTGAAGATCACAACTCGCATCTTCCCCTCGAGATCTGAGTGCACAGACGGCGCTTCTGCTTTTGTGCGAGCGCTGCCGCTCGGACATCGAAACTCGCCACGCCGTTCCAGGATGATCCTTAACTTGTCCTTCAGGCTCATGCTCCCGAAGTGCTCGTTCAGCGATTTGCAGCACGCGACGCAGTTGTGTTCGTCATTGCGGCCGCCGTTGGCGACGGCGACGAGGTGCTCGATACTCGCATCCGCGCGTGGCAAATGCTGTTGGCAGAAGAAGCACTTGCCACCCTGCGCAAACAACAGTCGCTCGAGCTTGCTTGCCATGAGAGGTCCTATCCGCCCTTCGCCGGCTCTTGATACAAGCCGACGATGTTGCCGCCGGGATCGCGAAAACGTGCCGTGATCTCCGGAGCGTCCATTCCCACGGGCTGCACGATCGTGCCGCCCGCTGCAGTAATGGACTTGATGGCGGCCTCGACGCTGTCCACCATGATGTAGAAGAGAATGCCAGGTGACGGCGATGCGACTCGGCTCGCGGTCCAAACACCGCTCACTTCACCAGTCGTGTCGTCGAAGGCGGTCGCGCCGTCTCCGCGCCTTCGAACCTTCCAGCCAAACACCCGCGAGTAGAACGCCGCGGACTGCGCAACGTCTGTCGCAGGCATTTCCAGATAACAGATCTTTCCATTCATGCTCGTGGGAGGCATTGAAACTCCTTGCTAACTGCTAAAGCCAAACGTTCGCGTTGAGTCAGATTCTCATCACTCGCCGTTACACCACTGCGACTCACACGGAACGCCGTCACGGTCACCGTCCATTTCAACACCGGAACAGTTCTTGAGGAAGTAAGTCGCTTCGGCGCAAGAGTGCATTTGCGAACAGCGCTTTCGTCCGTCGCATGAAAAGCTTGAGGAAGACGTCGCGTCCCGATCAGACAAGGAGTCCGTGGACGGCACAGAGCTGTCTTGCAAAGCGCTTCGACCGGGCACTGAGTAGCTCTGATACTTCATAAACCCGTACCACCCCAGCAAGGCAATGACGGCGAGGGGCAGGAGTTTCTTCATTTCGCATTCGAGCTGAGTCAGCCCGGTCCCTTCTGCTTCGCCACCCAGCTCTTCACGATCGTGTCGAGCAGGGAGAGCGGCACTGGGCCATTGGTCAGCAGCACATCGTGGAACGCACGGATGTCGAACTTGTCGCCGAGCTGCGCCTTCGCTTCATCGCGCAGGCGGTTGATGGTCTGGCGTCCCACCATGTAAGCCGTCGCCTGGCCTGGCCACACGGCGTAGCGCTCGATCTCCGTCGTGACGGATGAACGCTGATCGCCGGTAGCGTCCACCATGAAGTCGATGGCCTTTTCACGCGACCATTTCTTGTAGTGCATGCCCGTGTCGACGACGAGGCGGGTCGCGCGAAATACCATCGACTGGAGGTATCCGAGCTGGCCGAAGGGATCGTTCTTGTACAGGCCCATCTCGTCCGCGAGCTGTTCCGCGTAGAGGCCCCAGCCCTCCGCATAGCCCGAGAAGTCGAGTATGCCGCCACGGATCAGTGGCAGCTTGGACTCGAGCGCAATGGAACCCTGCCAGTGATGCCCGGGCTCACCTTCGTGATAGGTGAGCGTGGGGAGCGAGAATTTCGGCCACTCTTTCGTGTCGCGCAGGTTGATGTAGTAGGCGCCCGGCCGTGAACCGTCGAGTGCTCCTGTCATGTAATAGCCACCTGGAGCGCCGACCTCGATGTACGGCGGCACACGACGAATCTCGAGCTTCGCCTTCGCGAGCACGCCGAAGTAGTTCGGCAGCAGCGGTTGCAGGTCCGCGACCTGCTGGTTGAGAGCGGCGAGCAATTCTTTGCGGCCTGCATCGGTGTTGGGATAGAGCTGCTTCGGATCCTTCGCGAGCTTGTCCATACGCTCGCCGACGCTGCCGCTCGTCATGCCCTGCGACTCGAGGATCGCATCCATCTGCTGGTGCAGCTCGTCGATCAGCTTCAATCCCATCTCGTGGATCTCGTCCGGCGAGAGCGCAGTCGTGTTGTAGTTCCTGAGGCCGACCAGGTAGTAGTTCGCGCCGTCCGGAAGTCGCCACACGCCGGCATCGTGCGGCGCACGACCCCGCAGCGCTTTCAGCTCGGCGATCTGGCGCTGGTACGCGGGCAGCACCTGCTCCTTGACGATCCTCTCAGCACGCGTCACGAGATCCTTCTGCGCGGCGGCATCGAGCTTCGCTTCTTTGGCCTTGCGCGCGAGTGCCTGCACGAGCACGGTGTCGGCCGGCTGCTTCGCGGCAAACGCCTTGAGCTGCTTGAGCGCGCCGTCGATAGAGAAATCCGGCGGGACCACTCCCTTCTCCGCCTGCGTCTTGAGCTGCGCGGTCTCCTCGTCCATCACCTTCGCATACGCCTCGACACGCGCAACGTAGTCCTCGGCGTCCTGCGTCGTTTTGACCTGGTGTTGCGTGTCGAGAAAATCCGGGATGTAGGTGTAAGCGCCGGTGAGCTGCGTCACGACGTAGGGCGTCGGCGGGCTGAAGCCGTAGGTGCCGTAGCCGAACTTCTCGCCCGCGGTGACGTTGTCGATGTAGGTCACGATCACGTCGCGCGTGATCGCATCCTCTGGCGTGAGGGAGGTGGGATCGATGTTCGCGAGTTCCGTGCGCGCATCGCGCAGGACCTGGGCCTTGCGCGCCATGCCCTCGGGCGAGTCATCCGACAGCCGGTTCGAATACTTGCCGCCCGCGAGCTCCTCGGACACCGCCAGCGAGGTCGCCTCCTCGGGATCCTCCCGGAGCATTGCGGTCGTCAGGTGATCGAGCGCCGTGTGCAGAGCCGACGTCGCCGCCGCATCTTTCGATGCTTGCGCTGTGGCTGCGAGTGCCTGGGTGGCCGGGTCCTCGTGTTTCGAGCAGCCACCGAGCGTGAAGAGAAGAGTCGCGAAGAGAAGAGTGAGTCTGTACGTCATGTTCCGGTTGTCCTGGAGGTTCTGGGCAGCAAACCGCGGATTGTGCGTGAGTCCGCGCCGCGGTCAAAGGGGCGTGCTTCGACTCGCCCGTCATGCTTGCGTTCCAGCACTTGCGGGCTTCTTCGTGTACCGCAGGGTAATGACGATGGCCGCGGCGACTGCCAGCGCCCGTGCCGCGTTGGCGTTCCAGTTGCCGATCGCATTTGTGCTCACCGCAAACAACTCCCACCACCCATTCATGAACAAGTGCATTCCGATAGGAACCCACAGGTTGTCGTCCCACCGCAAAAAGAGCCACGAGAAAAACGCCCCGCCGAGCGTGGTGATGCCGGCCACGCCAAGCACTTCAAGCGCTCCGCCGCGCAGAGCCGTCCCGACGTGCGCCAAGCCAAACAGCACGCCAGTCACCAGTATTGCGGGCACGAAATGCCACCCCGCCCGGCGGTACAACTGGCGAAACAGGTAGCCGCGAAACAGGATCTCCTCCGTGACTGCCGCGAGCAGGACTGATGAGAGCATCGTTTGAGGCACGAACTGCATCGCGTTCTTGCTCACCAGCAGCAACACGACCAGCATCGGCAAGCTTGCCAGCAACGCGATGCCCACGCCCCGAACCGCCGGTGCGGCCAGTCCGAGCTCCGCGATTGCGGCGCGTGGGCCCATTCGATATGCAATCCAGAGACCACCAACACAAAACAGTACCCAGCCGAGCTTCCAAGTTGGCCACGCAACGGTCGCCGGCAAATTGCGAACAAGCTCCCGGCTAGCGAGCGCGAGGAAGAAACAAAGAAGCGCAATCAGACTGCGTTTTCTCTGCGGCATCTTGGACCGTCTAACGTCCCGGCTCAGCGGCCGGACGATGTGAATTTGGATGCTGGCACTTTATCCCTCACGGGCCGCTGCAACCGGTTGTTAGACGCATGATCACTGACAGCCTTCGACATACTCGACCTCAGGCACCTTCCCACTGTAGTAGCGCGCGACCTTTCCGTGCTCCGTCTCGAAACGGATTGCAAATTTGCGATCACTCGACCAGTACGTCAGGAACAGATCAGGGGCTCCGAGGTAGAAATTAGGGCTTTCCGCCAATGATGGGCCATAAAGCTGACGAATCCTCTCAATCGAGTCGCCTACACCAGCCAAGAATTCGCCACCCGCTACTTCAGCAGCGCCGGCAACCAGAGCGAGATCGGTGGCACGAAGGTGACGATGAAGAGCACGGCGAGCGAGGCGAGATAGAACGGCCAGATGGTGCGCAGCGTTTCGGTCACGCTGATCTTGCCGATCGCGGTGCCGACGAACAGCACCGAACCCACGGGCGGCGTGATGAGTCCGATGCCGCCCTTGAGAATCAGGATTATGCCGAAGTGCACCGGGTCGACGCCGATCGCCTTGGCAATCGGCAGGAAAATTGGCGTGCAGATGATGATGAGCGGCGCCAGGTCCATGAAGGTGCCGAGCGCGAGCAGCATCAGCACCATCACCAGCAGGATCAGGTTCTTGTTCTGCGAGATACCGGACAAGAATTCCACCGCCGCAGCGGGCACCTGCAGGTACGCGAGCAGCCAGCCAAACGAGGCGGCTGCACCTATCACAAACAGGATCAACCCCGTGGTGCGGATCGCGCCCGAGCAGGTCTCGAGGAAGTTCTTCCAGGTGAGGCTGCGATACACGAGGCCCGCGACCAGCACGGCGTAGATCACCGCGATCGATGCGCTTTCGATCGCCGTGAAGACTCCCGCGCGGATGCCGATGAAGATGAGCGCGACGAGCAGCAGTCCTGGCAACGCGGCGACGAAACGGCGCGCCACCTCCGCGACTCCGGGGAACGGCTCGATCGCATACCCACGCCGCCGCGCGATCAGCCAGCCGGTCACCATCAGCACTGCCGTCAGGAGCAGCGCCGGCATGATGCCCGCAGCGAAAAGATCCGCGATCGAGATCGATCCGCCGGCCGCCGCCGAATACAGGATCAGGTTGTGCGATGGCGGCACGAGGAGCGCGACGATTGCCGCGGAGACCGAGACGTTCACGGCGAAATCGCGATCGAAACCCCGCTTCACCATCTGCGGGATCATGGTGCCGCCGATCGCCGAGACGTCCGCGATCGCCGAGCCCGACACGCCCCCGAAAAACAGTGACGACAGCACGCTCACCTGGCCGAGACCGCCACGCAGATGACCGACCAGCGAGGCGGCGAACGAGATCAGCCGTTCCGAGATGCCGCCACGCATCATCATCTCGCCCGCAAAGATGAAAAGCGGGATCGCGAGGAGCGAAGTGATGCCGGCGCCCGCGGCGGTCTGTTGCACGACGACGATCGCGGGCAGGTGCAGATACAGCACGGTCGCGAGCGACGCCGTCACCAGTGCAAAAGCCACGGGTACGCCCATCACCAGCAGGACCAGCAGCACGATGAAGAGGATCGCGGTGGCCATCGGCTCAGGCGCCCGTCCGTGACGTGGGCGATGTGATCAGCCGTTCGATCGCAAACACGACGATCAGCGCGCCGCCCACGCAGAACGGCAGAAAGACGATGCCCTGCGGCAGCGGCGCCCCCGCCATCGGCACGCCCCAGCCGTCGACGAGCAACCGGCCGCCCCAGATCGAGAGCATCAGGCCGACCGCTATGGCGATCAGGCGGGCGATGGCCAGCAGAACGCGGCGTAGGCGCACGGGCGTGTGCTCGACGGCGATGAAGAACCCGAAATGCGCGTCGTTCCGGGTGCCGACCGCGGCGCCGACCATCATCACGGTGCTCATCAGGAGGAGCGCGACCGGCTCGGTCCAGCTCGGGGAGTCATTGAGCACGTAGCGGGCGAAGACCTGCCAGCCTTCGACGACGGCCATCCCGACCAGCGAGGCGCCGGCGATGACGGTGGCGATCCGCGCCAGGACGGTGAGAGCGCCCCCCAACCAGCCTCCCCGCCCCTGATTCAGGCCTTCCTCGGTCACAGCCACCTAGGCCGCCGCCCGGATACCCCGGTAGAGCTCATCGAGCCCGGGGTCCCTCAAATAGCTCTCGAGCAAGGGCTTGGTCACTCGATGAAAGGCCGCCCGGTCCACCTCGTTCACGTGGACACCCGCGGCGATTACCTTGGCTTTGGAGGCCTCTTCGGCCCGGTCCCACAGGCCGCGCATGTACGTGACCGATTCCGTGGCCGCCGTTCGGACCAGTTCCTGATCGGCCGCCGAGAGCGCATCGAAGCGCTGTTTGCCCATCAGGAGGGCTTCCGGCGAGTACGAATGCTCGGACTGCGACCAGTAGCGCGCGACCTCGAAATGCCGGCTGGTATCGAAGCTGATCCAGTTGTTCTCCGCCCCGTCGATCAGGTGGGTCTGCAGGGCCGAGTAGATCTCGCCATACGAGAGGGGCGTCGGGTTGCCGCCGAGGGCGTGGCCGAGCGCGATGAACATGTCCGAAGGCGGAACCCGTAGCTTCAATCCATGCAGGTCGGCCGGTTCGTGGATCGGGCGGTGCAGGTTATAGAAGCAGCGCGCCCCCGAATCGTAGAAGGCGAGGCCAATGAGCCCGCGCGCCTCGAAGCGCCGGAGGATCTCCCTGCCGACCGGGCCGTCAAGCGCCCGGCGCATGTGTGCCGTCGACTCGAACACATACGGTGCCGACAGGATATTGGTGGCGGGGAAGGCGTTGTTGAGCGCCGCCATGTTCACGCGCGTGATGTCGAGGACGCCGAAGCGGGCGAGGTTGATGGTGTCGTTTTCGCGCCCGAGCTGGCCCGAGTGATAGACCCGCACCCCGAGCCGGCCGTCAGTCTCGCGGGCGATTTTTTCGCCCATCCAGCGCATCGCTTCAACGGTCGGATAACCGGCGACGTGAACGTCCGCGGCGGTGAGAAAAGACTCGCGGGAAGCGGCTAGGGCGGAGCGGATTCCGGCGATGGCTGCGCCCGCGCCGAGCAGCAGCCCGCGACGTGTCATCACGAGGGGCTGGCCTTTTGATCACCAGCGCGTGCGGCGCCGTCGATGCGTGTCGCGCGCACGGCGCGGCAGTGGATATCGCCGAATTCGCCGAAGCTCAGACGCGCGCTTTGCCCCTCGTGAATCTGGTGCACGCCCGTCGTCGCGCCGGTCGAAATGAAGTCGCCGGCCTTGAGCGGACGGCCGAGTCGGGCGCAGCGGGCGAGGGCGAAAGCGAGCGCTGCGAGCGGATCGCCGGGCACCGAGGCTGCGCTTCCGCGACCCACGGAAACGCCTTCGATGAAGGTCTCGGCGGTGATGGACTTGAGCGGCCGGGCCTTCCAGTCGGAAACCAGGGCGCCGACGATAACCCCCGAGTTGTTGCCGAAATCTGAAACAATAGCCAATGGACCGAGGTCATTGATGCTCAAAAGTGGGCTACCGGCGGTCTCTACCCCCACGTGGAGGGAGCCGACCAGGGCGGCCGCTTCCTCGGCTGTCCAGCGGGTTTTGGCGGGCGAGGCGTTCTTGCTCAAGCGAAAAATGAACTCCGCTTCGACCGCCGCGAAGCCGCCGTCGAACGCCGGAAACTCGACCACCCGATCGCCGGATGCGACTCGAACCGCGTGGCGAAACACCGGGCCGACGAGTCGTTCTTCGCCCAGTCGCTCACTCCATCCGGGGCCGAGCATCGCGACTTTCCAGCCGGCTACGGTGTCCGGCCAGCGCGTGATCGCGGCGGCCTGGACCGCGTATGCGGCCTCGAGATTCGCCGGCAATGCGTTCGGAAATTCGCGCAGCCGGGTCGCGTCCAGCCGCGCCGTCACGAAGCGATCGGCGATCGCTGCGGCATCGATTTGCGGCTTGGACTCGACAGTGTTCATCGCTGAAAAGCTGGCGTTTTTGGCTCGCAATTCTGTATATAGGAAACCGGTGTCATTTACAATTCACGCGCCGCCCCGGGCGGCCTTCCGCGGCATCACAAAAGAGGTCTTGGCATGACTCAGCATTTCGCAGATCGATGGTGGGGAACGATCGCCGCGGTCGCCCTTGCCGTGAGCTGTTTCGCCATTGGCGCCCATGCCGCGAAGGCGCCATCGGCCGATGCGGCCGACAAGTCGCTCCTCGCTTTTCCGGGCGCGCTCGGCTGGGCCGCGCACACTCCGGGCGGACGAGGCGGCGCCATCATCAAGGTCACGACCCTCGCCGGGCGTGGGCCGGGTTCCTTCGTCGAGGCGGTCGCGACTCACGGTCCGCGCATCATCGTGTTCGAAGTCGGCGGCATCATCGATCTCGACAAGCAGACGGTCACGATCAAGGAGCCTTTCCTCACCATCGCGGGCCAGACCGCGCCATCCCCGGGCATCACGCTCATTCGGGGCGGCATCGACGTCGCGACTCACGATGTCGTCATGCAGCACATCCGCGTGCGCACCGGCAGCGCGGGCGAAGCGCACATGAGCGGCTGGGAAACCGATGCCTTGTCCACGATCGGCGGCGCTCGCGATGTGATCGTCGATCATTGCTCCTTCACCTGGGCGACCGACGAGAACCTCTCGGCCTCGGGTCCCCGGTTCACCGGCAAGACACCCGCTGACTGGCGCGAGGGCACCTCGCACCGGATCACCTTCAGCAACAACATCATCGCCGAAGGGCTCGCCGACTCGACCCATTCCAAGGGCGAGCACTCCAAGGGCTCGCTGATCCACGACAACGTCACCGACATCCTGATCATCGGCAATCTCTACGCCCACGATCTCGAGCGCAGCCCGCTCTTCAAGGGCGGCGTGCGCGGCGCCGTGATCAACAACCTGATCTACGACCCCGGCCAGCGGGCCGTGCACTACAACCTCATCGCCGAAGAGTGGGGCGATCATGAATATCAGACCGGCCGGATGACCCTGGTCGGCAATGTGCTGCGTGCGGGGCCGTCGACGCCCGCGGATCTCGCTTTTCTCATGCTCGGTGGCTCCGGTGATCTCGAGTACTACGCATCCGACAACATCGCGGTCGATCGCCTCGGCAGGCCGCTGCCGGAGCTCGGCCGCTACACGAACTCGAAAGCCAAGCTGATCCGTCTCGACCAGTCACCACCGCTCCCGGAAGGCGTGAAGCTCCTGCCGGCCGCCGATGTGCAGGACGCCGTGATCAAGAACGTCGGCGCGCGGCCCTGGGATCGGGACCATCACGACAGCCGGGTCCTCGCCGATACGATTGAAGGCCGCGGCCGCATCATCGATAACGAAAAGGAAGTCGGTGGCTACCCGGTGCAGGCCGCAACCCGCCAGGCGTTCGACCCGGCGGGCTGGGACCTGCGTTTCATGACCCGCCGTTAAGCGGGTCCAGGGGGCCTTACCACGGCAGCGGCCCGGAGAGGAGCAGCACCAGCAGCGGCACACTCCAGGTCGGATGGATCTCGCGGAACAGGGTCGGCGTCCAGCCCACGTCCGTCAGCAGATCCGGGTCGTTCACGGCGTTATACGCCGCGGTCACGTCGACGCGGTTGCGATTGAGCAAACCGTTGAGCAGCGTTCCGGATTCATCGATCGCCGTGCCGTTGAGGCGCGAGATGAAGTGGTCCGGCGTCACGCTCCGGTCGGTCTGGAAGAAATTGTTCTGCGCCACGATCGCGGACTGATTCCCCACGCCCCAGCTGTACTGGTAGCTCGGCTGATTCACGATCCGGTAGAAGTTGTTGTAGACGTGAACCTGCCCATAACGCACGCGTGGCGCGCGCTGGCCCACGCCGTCGTACAGGTTGTGGTGCAGCGTCACGCGGAGCTTGCCGACGTCGTTGGGAGCATTGTCGGAGGAGCCGATAAGGCTCACCTTGTCGTGATCGAGAAAACGATTCCACGACACCGTGACGAGATCCGACGCGTTGGTGATGTCGAGCTCACCGTCGTGAACCTGGAACAGCACGCCGAAGTAGAGCGGCAAGGTGCTGTCCGCGGTCTCGCGATCGATGAACGTGTTGTGGTCGACCCAGACGTTGTTCGAATCGCGGAGCGAAATCGAATCGTAGAGCGAGTTCCACGATCCCAGCACGCCATCGGTCGGCGCCCACTGCGGGAAGCAGTCGTGGGTATCTTCGAAGTTCAGGTTGCGGATGATGATGTTGGTGCGGCTGTTGGCGACGCCCGATGTGCCGCGAATGTCGAGCCATACGCCGCGGATCGTGGCGTTGCGCCCCAGTCCGACGATGGTCGTGTTCGAGCCCGGACGGATCCGCACTCGCGCCTGCTGCGCGGCCTGCGACGCGAGGCGAGCCGCCTCGAGCGGGCCAGTGGGTGCGACGCGACCCCAGACGGCTGGATCGTAGGTGGCGAGGAAGGCTTCGTACGAGAACATCGTTCCCGTCGCATCGGCGCGGAAATAGTCTTCGCAGGCGAGCGGGTTGTTGTCGTCATCGACGTTGCCGTCGATCGTGCCTTGCACATAGATGATCTTGGCGACGTTGGACGGATTCGACGGCGAGGTCGATGACGGCACGCCGTTGTTGAGCGCCGCGATCAGCTCGCGGCGATTGGTGACGGTGTAGACCTGGTCGACGGTCGCAAGCGATCCGCCGCTCGTGCCGGACCCGGACGCGGCCCAGCCATCGGTCGGATCGAGCGTCTCGCGCCCGAGGTCGCGCTTGCCGTTTGCGATCGCAGGGCCGGCCGCCGCCATCGCCACTGCGCTCACCAGGTGAATGATGATTCTGCCGATACGCATGATCTTCCCCTCCATCCGTGATCAGCGAAGGAATTCACCCCTGCGCCCGCGGGGGTGAATGCGTCAGTTCTTTTCTTTCTTCTGTTGTGCTCCAGCTCAGAATTTCAGGCGTGCACCGAGGAAGTACTGGCGTCCCTGGTGGTGGTAGTAGGAAAGACGGCTGGCGTCTTCCTGCACCCACTGGTCCTGGAACTCATCGGTGAGGTTCAGCGCCTCGAGCGTGAACGTGAGCCATTCGGTCGCATTGAACGACAGCTGCGTGTCGAGGTTCAGCGTCTCGTTCGTGCCCTCCACGTCGTTTCCGTTGCGGCCCGGCGCGGTCGTCAGATAGTTATCGCGATACGCCGCCGAGATGCGTGCGCCAAAGCGCTGGTTCTCGTAGTACAGCGTCGCGTTGTACGCGTTCTTCGAGAGACCCAGCAGGTCCGTGACCAGCACCACGGCCCCCGTTGCGTCGACCAGCTTGATGTCGGATTCGACGTACGTGTAGTTCAGGATCGCGCCGAAGTTGTCGAACGGCGGCGGCAGGAACTTGAAGGGCTGCTGGTAGCTCAATTCGAAGCCCTTCAGTGGACCACCCGGTGTGTTGGCCGGCAGGTTGAACTGCCAGTCGGCCAGGCACGTGGCCGGGTCGGGGATCGCCGTGCCGCAGGTCGAGAGCGCGACGCTGTCCGGGAGACCCAGCGGATTGTTCGAGAAGTTATCCGTGAACCGCACCGTCTGCACGAAGCTCGCGATGTCCTTGTAGAACAGCGCCAGCGCGACGATCGATTCCGGCTTGAAATACCACTCGAAGGACAAGTCGTACGAGTCCGCCTTGAACGGCTCGAGCCGCGGATTACCCGCCGTCACGGTCTTGTTGTTGCCGGCGATCGAGACTGCGGAGCCCGGGTTGAGGCTGGCAAGACCCGCGCGTGTCATGACCTTCGAGGCACCCGCGCGCAGCAGAAAATTATCGGCCAGCTCGTACACCAGGTTCAGCGATGGCAAGGTGTTGGTATAGGTGTTGTCGACGCTCGAGCGCACCGGCACACCGCTCGAGAAGGTGAAGCCTTCCGAGGTCTGATCGGTCTGCACGTAGCGCACGCCGATGTTGCCGCGCAGTCCGTGGTTCCAGAGCGTGGTGTTGAAATCCATCTGCACGTAGCCGCCCGTGTCCTTCTCTTCGACTTCGAAATTGCTGCCGAGCGCGAGCTCAGGGCCAACCCGCCACAAGGACTCATCCTTCAGCCCGAAGAGGCTGTTGGCCGCGTTGATGTCGGGAATCAGCCAGGTGCTCACGCTGCCGGCCGGCAGGTTGAGGCCCTTGTCGTCCAGCGAGGTGAGCCGGCTGTAGTTGGCAATCGGCGTCGCCGCGACGTTGGCAGGAATCACACCCTCCTGGCCCGTGGCCGTTCCGTTGGAACGCTGCTCGGAGGTCGTCTTGAAGACGTACTTCTTGTACTGCGGACCCATTTTGAAAGTGAGTGCGTCGTTCGCCTTGAACTGCAGGTCGATCGAGCCCGTCGTGAAGTCGTTGAGGCTGCTCTGCGGCCGCAACCTGATCTGGGTGAGCGTCCACGTGCCCGGGTTCGTCACATCGAGGCCGCCATACGTGATCAGCGGAATGCGGTCGTTGGCGCGATAGTCATAGCTGTAGCCATCGACGTCGGCGTGATCGAAGAGCAGCGTCGTCTGCACCGGGTTGTTGTGGTTCGCCTCCGAGAAACCCACGTATTCATGCAGGCTCCAGGCTTCCGAGAAGTCCTGTCGTCCTTCGAGCGAAACCTGGGTGAACTTGGTTTCCAGCTCGTCGAATCTCGCCTCCGAGCGAATGTCCACGTCCTGGAACACGCCGTAGACGAGCGAGTTGTGGCCGTCGATCTCCGCCGCCACCGGGTTCACGTTGTTGATCGCCGCTGCGCCGTTGGTGCTGAAGACTGGCGCCTCCAGGAACTGCTCTTGGCGGGTGGATTGATACAGCGCGTACAGACCATCGAGGGTGAAGAGCATGTTGTCGGTCGGCTGCCACTGCACCGAGCCCGTCAACCCGAGCCGCTCCTGGTCATGAGTGTAGTTGTCGAAGCGGGGAATACGCGGATGAAACGCGCGGTTGACGGCGTCGAGCGACGGCGCCGACGCGTAGGTCGGATCGAGGGCGCCGAAACAAGTGGTCGGCAACATTGGTGCCAGGCAGGCGCCACCCGCGGCTGATGCATCCGACTGCTGCCAGCGCACGGTGCTGGAGCCTTCGTCGAGCAACTTGCGCTCGGTATACGCCCCTGAGAAGAGTGCACCGAACTTGCCGTCTGCCCAGGTATCGCTGATCAGCACCGCGACGCGCGGGCTGACCTCGTCCGAGATGTCGTTGTAGCCACCCTCGATCGAGGTGGCGAAGGTGAGGCCCTTGTAATCGAAGGGTCGTCCGGTGACCAGGTCGACCGTGGCGCCGAGCGAGCCTTCCTCGATCTCCGCGGATGCGGTCTTGCGGATCGTGACGTTGTTGAAAAGCTCGGCGGCAAAGGTGTTGAAGTCGAAGCTGCGATCGCGATTCGTGCCGCCCGCCGCATCGGTGCCGCCGTTGGCGCTCATGGCCTCCATGCCATTGATGCGCACGCGGGTGAACTGCGGACCCAGGCCGCGCACGGAAATCTGCCGGCCTTCACCGGCATCGCGAGCGATCGAAACGCCCGGCACGCGCTGCAGCGCCTCGGCGAGATTCAGATCGGGAAAGTCGGCGATGTCTTCAGCGACGATCACGTCGATCGAGCCGGTCGCAGCGCGTTTCGCATCGAGCGAGACCGCGAGGCTCTGGCGATAGGCCGTCACGACCACTTCGCCGAGCGCGAGATCGGACTGTACTCCGGTACCCGCGGTGGTCTGCGGCGCGGGAGCGGTTGCACCGGCTTGCGGTGCTGCCTGCGCGGCTGCATCCGCCGTCGCTTGATCGGCTGCGACCGCGCAGGAACAAGAAATGAAACCAGCCAGGACACCTATCAGCCAGCGACAAAGCGTCCGGCCCAGGTTGAGCTTCAACATCTCAGTCATCCCCCTCGTTGCGCGTTCGGCCTGTTAGAAGTTCACGCCCATCGGTTTTCTGACACCGGTAGCATTTCTGCAGGCAGCCGGAAATGACACCGGTAGCATCGCGGAGGCTAGCAGAGTCGCGGGGCGCTCGGCAATACGTCGTTCGCGCGCAACACTGATCCGCCGCGACTTGGAATCGACAGGCCAGCCTTGTTGGACGAAACCGTCGGAAATTGGCGCTACCGGGGAAGCCGGCAGAGGAGCATGGCTGGATCCAGGCGCGCCCCGATCAGAAAGCCATCGTTCAGCGGGGCGGCGACGCTTCCGGCAGAGATCTCGTCGCCGAGACTCAGGTACACCTCGCCAAGACGCCGCGGTGCGAGCGGATCCGGCGCGAGGCGCAGCACTTGGGTCGCAACGCGGACGGCTGGATCGCGCAGGTGCTTCGACAAAGCGAGCAGGTTCGGATGGGCGGCAACCCAGATCCCCCCGTCCTCAGCCACGTCGAGGTTGTCGGGCGTGCTGTAGACGTCGATGTCTTCGACGAATGAAAGGTCACCGTTCGATGAATCGCGCGAATACACGCGCACGCTGCGCGCGCCCGCCTGGCCGACATAGATCCGGCCACCGTCGGCACTCGCGGCTATTCCGCTGCCGAGCGCCACCGTATCGACCACCCGCATGGTTGTCCCGTCGTAGTAGATGACCGTTGCCAGCGCGTTGCCGAAGGCGAGCTCGGTGAAGCGCTCTAAGCTGCTTCGCGCCCCCGAGTCGTTGACCACGTAGAACTGGCGGGGTCCCACGGCCACGATCGAATGTGGGCTGAAAAGCAGCGGATTGTGCAGCGTCTCACTGTGCGCAAACGGCCCGTCGTCGTCGCGCGCGAAGATCTCCACGGTGTGCGGCGCATGAGGTGGATCACTCAGCACGAACAGGCGCTGCGTGCCATCACCTGCAGCAACAAGGCTCATTCCACCCGGACGAAAGCCGTGTGGCGCGTCGGCGATGGCCGGCGCTGGCGCCAAAGGACTCGTGTTCAGATCGACGCGTAGCACCGTTCCGGTCACGTCCCGGCCCGAGAGCAGCGCACGGCGATCGAGCACTGACAGATATGCCGTCGGGCCAACGCGATCGATCCGGATGTCCTCGGCGCTGCCTTCCAGGGGCAGCACCTGGCAGGTTCCGGCGAAGTGGGGCGTGACACGCACGAACGCGCCCACGCGGTTGAGCCAGAAGAGCACCGTGACGCCTAGGACGGCGATCAAGAGCACGATGCCGGCCACCAGGCGCCTCAGGAGTCGCGACATTCAAAATACCTGCGATATGTGAGAAGCCCGTTTCAGACCCGCCGAATCTGCAGGCGGACCCGAAAATCCGCCAGTCGACTCGTGAAGCGCATCACCGTATGCCCAAAAGCCGCAGCAGCGTTCACCAGGATTTGATGCGATAGCGCCTGCGGAATATATGTGGATGCGGGAACAGCCGCCCTGCATACAGAAGATACTGAGAAGAACCGGGGTCCGTTAGTAACAACAAGAACTGCCGCCCGTGGCCGGCAGGGGTAACCGATGCGTTTTCATTGGTTTTCCTCGATCGTTTCAGCGTCCTTGCTGCTCCTTTTGGGCACGCAGGCAGGGGCGGGCGACTTGCACATCCGCTACGCGGAGCCGATCAGACTGCAGGCGCCCTCGACGCCCAACGCTTCATCTCTCCAGGCGCAGATCGCCAGCGGCCGGCTCTCTTTCCAGGCCTACGGCCGCCAGTTCGATCTCGCGCTCCAGTCCAATGCGCGGCTCCTCGCCGAAGCGACGCTCGCGCAGCCCAGTTCGGCCGCGAATTATCAGCTGCTTCGCGGACAGGTCGAGGGCCTGCCGGGCTCGTGGGTCCGACTCACGCGCATTGGCGAGGAACTGCACGGTGCAATCTGGGACGGCAACGAGCTCTACACGATCGAGCCCGCCCGCATCGTCAATCGGTTCGCGACCGACCGGCTCGCGGTCGGCGGCTCGGCACCCGTCGTCTACCGTCTGTCGGACAGCGATGCCGGCTCGAGCCCGATGTCCTGCGGAGTCGAGGTCACGGATCAAAGGCGCAGCGCCCTCGCGGCATACGAATCGCTCGTGGGTGAGCTCGGTGCGGATCCCGCGCTCACTGAAGTCGCGGGCGGGGCGCTCGAGATCGCGGTGATCGGTGACTACGAGTTCTACGTCGCGCATCCCAACGACACCGAAGCCGAACTGCTCGCGCGCATGAATATCGTCGACGGCATCTTCAGCGGCCAGCTGGGCGTCGACATCGTGGTTTCGCAGGTCAAGGTCTTCACGACCTCGAGCGAGCCGTTCACGACCGACAAGGGGTCGGATCTGCTGGAGCAGTTGGGCCGCTATCGGAGCAGCTCGGCGGCGCTGAGTAACGTCGGCCTCGCGCATCTCATCACTGGACGCGACATTGCCGACAACATGGCGGGCATTGCCTATGTCGGAACGGTTTGCGACACGACGCACGGCGTTGGTGTAAGCGAAGGCCGCTATGACCTCACTACGACGGCGCTGATATCCGCGCATGAGATCGGGCACAACTTCGGTGCGACTCACGACAGCGAGGCAGGTTCGCCTTGCCAGAGTACCGCGCCAACTTTCCTGATGGCGGCGCAGATCAACGGCAGCAACACGTTCTCGCAGTGCAGCCTGGAACACATGCGCCCGAATGTCGCAAATGCGAGCTGCATCTCACGCATGCGCCTCGTCGATGCTTCGATCGAAGATACGCCCGAGACACTCGCGGGCACCGCCGGCGCTGAAGTGATGCTGCCGGTCGAAGTGAGCTCGGTTGGCTCGGCGCAGTTGAATGATGTGCTCGTGTCGATTTCGCTGCAGGCGCCGGTTGCAGTCGAATCTGTTTCCGTACCCGGCGGAAACTGTGCGACCGGCGCGGGAGGCGTCACGTGTCAGCTCGGCGCGATCGAACCGCGTGGCACGCGCCGCATCAGCGTCGCACTTCGTCCCTCGAGCCCGGGCACTTTCGCCGGCACCATCACGGTCAGCGCGCCCAATGACACCAACGCTGCGAATGACGTCCGCGTCGTTTCGCTGGTCGTGAGTCCGACTGCCCAGCCGCCGGGGGGCGACCCCCCGGCAAGCGATAGCGGCGGCAGTGGTGGTGGCGGCGCCACGGAGGCGGGCCTGCTGATCACGCTGTACGCTGTGCTGCGGCGCCGGTTGAGGTGCATGCCGGAGTCACAGCCGGGTTCAGGCAATACGCAGCGCTGATTGACTTGTCGGGCGCGCGCTCGATTGCCGTAGAATGGCACTCCGACCAGCTCTCCCAGCGGCCCGCCATGGATCCCACTGAACAATTTTTTGACGATGCCTTCGGCAAGACCGTCGAGCTGGGCAATCGTCTCGCAGAAAAGCACGACAACGCGGATCTCTGGGATATCGCCGACGGCCTGCTCGCGGGCGCGATCCAGTACTGGTTGTACGCGCGCCAGCCGTGCGGCAACCCGCGCTGCGAAGAGTGCCAGCCGATCAGCACGGCGGAAGGCCGCTTGAGCGAGTTGCGGCGCCTCGCCGCGCAGTTCGCGGAAGAGAGCGAGTACTACCATTCTCCGTCCGACTCCAACGTCGGACGCGCCTGAGCGCAGCGACTACCTCACCCGGGATCGACTGATCCGCGCCTGCTACAGCGGCGTTTGCGCGGGTTTTTGCGGCAGAGGGATAAAATCGGTTTCGCCGGGCACCTTCCCGAAGCGCTGCTGCACCCAGTCGTTCTTGGCCTGCTCCATGCGCTCGCGGCTGCTCGACACGAAATTCCACCAGATGTAGCGACGCCCTTCGAGCGGCGCGCCGCCGAGCAGCAGCAGCCGCGCATCTTCCAGCGCGTGTATGCGCGCGTCCGCAGCCGGCTCCAGCACCGCCATCGCGCCCGCCGCGAAGCGCGTTCCATTGAGATCGATGCGACCCGCGGCGACATACACGGCGCGATCCGGGTGCTCCTGCGGAACGTCGAAGCTCGCATCGGCGGACATCTGCAGATCGACGTACAGCATCGGCGAGAAAACCTCGACGGGCGATTGCTGGCCGAGTGCGGTGCCGGCGATGACGCGCGCGACGACACCGGGGCTGCGAACTTCGGGAAGCGTCGCCCCGGGATGATGAAAGAACGCGGGTGCCGTTTCCTCAGCCGATCTCGGCAAGGCGACCCAGGTCTGGATGCCGTGCACTCTCGAGCCGCTGCGGCGCAGCTCATCGCCGGTGCGCTCCGAATGCACGATGCCGCGCCCGGCCGTCATCCAGTTGACGTCTCCGGGGCGAATCGGCTGCACGTACTCGAGGCTGTCTCGATGCACGATCTCGCCTTCGAAAAGATAGGTGACGGTGGCGAGCCCGATATGCGGATGCGGGCGCACGTCGATGCCGCGTCCCGGGGCGAATTGCGCCGGGCCGATGTGATCGAAAAAGATGAACGGTCCCACCATCTGCCGCCCGGCCGCGGGCAACAGACGACGCACCTCGAAGCCGCCGAGGTCGTGTGCCTGAGGTTCGATCACGCGTTCGATATTGGCGGGCACGTTCGTCTCCTTACGCGTTGCGCGAATCGAGGAGTTCCTTGAGCGCACGCCCGGTGTGCGAGCGTCGGTTGCGCAGCAATGTCTCCGGTGGCCCCTGTGACACGATCCTGCCGCCCGCCTCGCCGCCCTCGGGCCCGAGGTCGATGACCCAGTCGGCTTCCGCGATCACATCGAGATTATGCTCGATCACGACCACGGTGTTGCCGGCATCTACGAGCCGGTGCAGCACGCGCACCAGCTTCTCGACGTCTGCCATGTGCAGGCCGACCGTGGGCTCGTCGAGCACGTAGAGAGTCTTGCCGGCGCCGTTGCCGTTGCGTGCCGGCCGGTGCGTGGGCCTCACTTTCGCGAGCTCGGTCACCAGCTTGATGCGCTGCGCTTCGCCGCCGGAAAGCGTCGGGCTCTGCTGGCCCAGCGTCAGGTAGCCGAGTCCGACGTCCTGGAGCATACGCAGCGCATGATGGATGGAAGGATGCGCCGCGAAGAACGGCGCCACTTCATCGACGCTCATCGCGAGCACATCGCCGATACTGCGGTCCTTGAAGCGCACCGCCAGCGTCTCCGGATTGAAGCGCCGTCCCGAACACACATCGCACAGCACGCGCACGTCGGGCAGGAAGCTCATCTCGATCTTCTTGATGCCCTGGCCTTCGCAGCCGTCACAGCGTCCGCCTGCCGTATTGAAGGAGAAGCGGCTGGGCCCGTAGCCGCGAATGCGCGCCTCGGTTGTTTCAGCGAACACGCGCCGTATCTGATCCCAGAATCCAACGTAGGTCGCGGGGCACGAGCGCGGCGTCTTGCCGATCGGCGTCTGATCGACTTCGAGCACGCGAGCGATCTCGCGCCAACCGCGAATCTCGCGGCAGCCGACCAGATTCCTGCCATTCGCCGGCGCATCGCTGAGCAAGCGCTTGAGATTGTCGTGCAGCACATCGCGTGCCAGCGTCGACTTGCCCGACCCGGAAACGCCGGTGACGGCAATCAGGCGGCCGACCGGCACTTCCGCTTCGATGTCCTTGAGGTTATGCAAGGTGACCTTCTCGATCACGAGCGTCGGATCGGAGGCGCGCACCGCTCGTTTTGGAACCAGCGGATGAGCGAGTGGCTTGGCGAGAAACTGGCCCGTCACCGACTGCGGATTGCGCATGAGCTCTCGCGCGCTGCCCTGGCCGACGACTTGGCCGCCCGACGCTCCGGCGCCGGGGCCCAGGTCGATCACGTGGTCGGCGTGGCGGATCGTGTCCTCATCGTGCTCCACCACGACCAGCGTATTGCCATTGGCGCGCAGCGTATCGAGTGTGTCGAGCAGCACACGGTTATCGCGCGGATGCAGCCCGATGGTGGGTTCATCGAGCACGTAGCACACGCCCTGCAGGTTCGAGCCCAGTTGTGCCGCGAGCCGGATGCGCTGCGCCTCGCCGCCCGAGAGCGTGGGTGCCGAGCGGTTGAGCGACAGGTAGCTCAGCCCGACCTCATCGAGAAAGCGCAGCCGCGATTCGAGTTCCACGAGCACATCGCGCGTGATCTCCGCGTCGCGAGCACTCAGCTTCAGTCCGCGAGCGAAGGCGCGCAGCTCCGTCACGGGCAACGAAGTCAGTTCCGCGATCGAGCGTCCCCGGAAGCGTACGTTGAGCGCGATCGGATTCAGGCGCTGTCCCTGGCAGTCGGGACAGGCCTGTGCCGATCCTTCCCACCAGTCGTTCCACCAGATCTCCTCGCCCGACTGTTCCTCGTCGAAGCCCTGGAGCTTCAATCCCGTGCCGTAGCAGCCCTCGCACCAGCCGTGGCGTGAATTGAATGAAAACAGGCGCGGATCAAGATCTGCGAAACTCGTGCCGCAGGTCGAGCAGTTGCGGCGCGTGGAAAGAACGGTGACGCGCGAATCGGCGCTGCGCTTGGTCGCCGTGGTCTGGCGCAGCAGGTGCAGGATGCCTTTGCCGTGCTCCAACGCCTGCTCGACCGCGGCTCGGAGCGGCGCTTCCTGCTCGGCCGTCGCCCGCAGTGTCGCGACGGGCAACTCCAGCGTGTGTTCCTTGAAGCGTGCGAGTCGTGGCCACTTCGCCGTCGGCAGAAGCTCGCCGTCGACGCGCAGATGCTTGAACCCTTTGCCCGCCGCCCATTTGGCGAGATCCGTGTAGTAACCCTTGCGGGCGACGACCAACGGCGCGAGGAGCGTCACGGTCTTGCCGCGTTCCTCGCGCAGGATCCGCGCCACCATGGAATCGACGCTCTGCGGCTCGATCGGGACGTTGCAGGTCGGGCAGTACTGAGTGCCGAGCTTCACGTAGAGCAGGCGCAGGAAATGATAGATCTCGGTCAGCGTCGCGACCGTGCTCTTGCGGCCACCGCGGCTGGTGCGTTGCTCGATCGCGACGGTGGGCGGAATGCCGAAGATGGCATCGACGTCGGGCCGCGCCGCGGGCTGCACGAACTGCCGCGCGTACGCATTCAGCGATTCGAGATAGCGGCGCTGTCCCTCGGCGAACAGGATGTCGAACGCCAGCGTGGACTTGCCGGAACCCGACACTCCCGTGATCACCGTGAAGCGATCGCGCGGAATCTCGAGATCGGAAATCCTCAGGTTGTGCTCGCGCGCGTTGTGCACGCGAATCGCGGCTGGGCGCTTCCTCGCAGGCCGCTGGTCCGGCGTTTTCGGAGCGAGTGTCCTCGCGAAGGATCTTCCGAGGGCCGTCTCGTAATCGAGCAACGCCTTGCCGGTATGGGAGGACACGCACTTCTTGACTTCGTCGGGCGCGCCGACGCAGACGATCTCCCCGCCCGCATCGCCGCCTTCCGGCCCCAGGTCGATGATCCAGTCGGCGGCGCGGATCACATCGAGGTTGTGTTCGATGACGATCAGCGAGTGCCCAGCGGCAACCAGGGTGCGAAATGCGCGCAGCAGTTTCGCGATGTCCTCGAAGTGCAAGCCGGTGGTCGGCTCATCGAACAGCAGGAGCTTGCCTTCCTTGGTCTCGCGCTTGCGGGCGCCCGCTTCGGCGAGATGTCCTGCGAGCTTCAGCCGTTGCGCTTCGCCACCCGAAAGCGTGGGCACGGGCTGACCGAGCCGCAGGTATTCGAGCCCGACCTCCTCGAGCGGTTGCAGCCGGGCGAGGACTTCGGGCTTTCCGGCAAAGAATTCGACTGCCTCGCTCACGGTCAACGCGAGCACCGCGGCAACGTCGAGCGAGCGTCCGTTGGCGCCCGTGATCTTCACTTCGAGGGTCTCATCCCGGTAACGGCGGCCGTCGCAGTCCGGGCAGCGCAGGTACACGTCCGACAGGAACTGCATCTCGACGTGCTCGAAGCCATTGCCGCTGCAGGTCGGGCAGCGACCGGTACCTGAGTTGAAGCTGAAAGTCCCCGCGGTGTAGCGACGTTCTTTCGCGAGTGGCGCGCGCGCAAACAGGGCGCGAATCGAATCGAATGCGCCCACGTAGCTCGCCGGGTTGGAGCGCGTCGTGCGCCCGATCGGCGACTGGTCGACCAGCACGATGTCACCGACATTCTCGTACCCGCTGAGCGATGCGAACTGTCCCGGCGCTTCAGTCGGTTTGCCCTTCGCTTTGAGAAGCGCGGCGTAAAGCACGTCGTGTACCAGCGTCGACTTGCCCGAGCCGGACACGCCAGTCACGCAAACGAGCCGCTCGAGCGGGAAGCTCACATCAACGCCCTTGAGATTGTGCTGAGCCGCACCTGTCAGCCGCAGCAGGCTGGTGCGGCGCGTGACGGGTTGTGAATGCAGCTCATCGACAGCGTGCTTGCGTCCCGTGAGATACGCGGCGGTGAGCGAATCGGGTGCATCCGCAATCTCGGCGGCGGGACCGAAGTACACGATCTCCCCGCCGTGCTCTCCCGGCCCGGGGCCGAGATCGAGAATGCGGTCGGCAGCGAGCATCACCTGCGGATCGTGCTCGACGACGACCAGCGAATTGCCGGCATCACGCAGGCGTCGCATCACCTCGATCACCCGTCCTATGTCGCGCGGATGCAGGCCGATCGAGGGTTCATCGAGTACGAAGAGCGTATTGACCAGCGAAGTGCCGAGCGCAGTCGTCAGGTTGATGCGCTGAACTTCGCCACCCGAAAGCGTGCGGGACTGCCGATCGAGCGTGAGATATCCGAGCCCGACATCGCACAGGAACCCCAATCGCGTGCGAATGCCTTCGAGCAGCAGATCGGCCGCTTCATCGAGCGGCGCGGGCAGCTGCAGTTGCGCGAAGAAATCACGGCACCTATCGATGGGAAGCAGCATCACATCGTGCAGCGTCAGTCCGGGCAAGGCCTCGAACTGCGCCGGCGTCCAGCTCACGCCCTCGGGACGGAATCGATTACCTTGCGGGCGTGCGCGCCGGGCATCACCGGTGGAACCGAGTCGCCACAAGAGCGCATCGGGTCGAAGTCGCGCACCAGCACAATCGGCGCAAGGGGTGTAGGCGCGATAGCGCGAGAGCAGCACGCGGACATGCATGCGGTAGCTGCGGCGCTCGAGCCAGGCGAAAAAGCGCTTCGCGCCGTACCAGACCTTCTTGTTCCACGGGCCCTCACCCTCGATGACCCAATGACGCTGCTCATCGGTCAGCTCGCGCCACGGCGTCTCGATCGGAATGCGGCGCTTGCGGGCGAACTTCAGCAGATCGTCCTGGCACTCCTTATATGACTCCGTCTGCCAGGGCCGGATCGCGCCTCCCTTGAGCGACTTCGATTCGTCCGGAATGACCAGCCCGTAGTCGATGCCGATCGTGCGGCCGAAGCCGCGGCATTGCTCACAGGCGCCGAGGGGCGAATTGAACGAAAAGATGTGCGCGGCGGGCTCGTGGTAGTGAATGTCACAGTCGGCGCAGTGCAGGTCGCTCGAGAATCTCCATGGCGCCGTCGTGGCGTCAGCGTCTTCCATGTGCACACTCAGGCGACCGCGTCCGACCCGCAGCGCCGCTTCGATCGCATCGAGCACGCGGGCGCGCTCCACGGCACCGATGCGCAGGCGATCCTGGATCACCTGGAGCGTCGCACCCTTGCGCGCGTGAATGCGCGTGTAGCCTTGCTTCTCGAGCAGCAATTTCACCTCGGCCTCGGTGAAGTTCTTCGGCACCGTGACCGGGAAGGTGATCAACACCCGTGGGTCGCCGGCCGCGGTCGAGCGCTCGAGAATAGCGGCGTAGACGCTCTCTGCTGAATCGCGCTTCACGGCGGCGCCGCAGCTGCGGCAGTAGAGCTCGGCGGCGCGTGCGAAAAGAAGCTTCAGGTGATCGTTGAGCTCCGTCATCGTACCGACGGTGGAGCGCGAGGTGCGCACCGGGTTGGTCTGATCGATCGCAATCGCCGGCAGGATGCCCTCGATCCGATCGACCTGCGGCTTGTCCATGCGATCGAGGAACTGGCGCGCGTAGGGCGAGAACGTCTGCACGTAGCGGCGCTGGCCCTCGGCGTAGAGGGTGTCGAATACGAGCGAGGACTTGCCTGAGCCGGAAACCCCGGTCACGACGATCAGCTCGTTCAGCGGGATGCTGAGCGTCAGGTTCTTGAGATTGTTCTGGCGCGCGCCGTGGATCTCGATCGCATCTGCCACCGGAGAATCCACGCGCGCAGGGGTCTCATAGCCGACGGGATCGCCGTCGGACACTGCATGGACAGGCGCTGCTGAGCCCATCGTCAAAGTGCCGCTCGCGGGTTTCAATGGAAAAGGGAAAGGCGGAAACTGTACCAGAGACTGGGCGAGGAGAGAGGATCATGACACACCACGGCGGCTGTCATTGCGGACGCATAGCCTTCGATGTCGAGGGAGAAATCGAGCAGGTGCTCCAGTGCAACTGCTCGATCTGCACCAAGAAGGGGTACCTGCTCTGGTTCGCGCCGCGCGACAAGCTGCGGCTTGGCACCCCCGAGGCGGACCTGGGGACCTACACGTTCAACAAGCATCATATCAAGCACCATTTTTGCCCCAACTGCGGCTGCTCGCCCTTCGGCATGGGCGCGGACAGCAAGGGCGCGCCGACCGCCGCGATCAACGTCCGCTGCGTGGACGGATTGGACTTCGCGGCCCTGAAAGTCATTCCCCACGACGGACGAAGCAAGTAGTCCTGGGGATCGACACCGCCCCCTGCTCGAGGTGCCACCGATGATCGCAATCATTCAGCCGGCCCTGGCCATGGTCGCACTCACCTTCGTGGTGTGGTGTTACATGTATTTCAAGCGCCTGCGCTTCATTCGCTCGCATAGCATCGATCCGCAGAGCGTCGCGACGCGGGTCCTGGGCGCGAAGAGCCTGGCGGAAGTCTCCGCCCCCTCGGACAACCTGATGAACCTCTTCGAGCTGCCGGTGCTCTTCTACTTCCTGATCGCGCTGCTCTTGCTCACCAATCAGGCCAGCGAGGGCTTCGTGACGGCAGCGTGGATCTATGTCGCGCTGCGGGCGCTGCACAGCTTCATCCACTGCACCTACAACCGCGTCCTGCAGCGCTTCGTGGTTTACGCCGCGAGTGCGATCCTGCTCTGGGGCATGTGGGCCGGGTTTGCGCTGAGGGTCCTCTCGTGACACTCCAGGGGGGCTGCTATTGCGGCCGGATTCGCTACGAAGTGACAGGAGAGCCGTTCGCCCGCACCAATTGCCACTGTTCAATCTGCCGGCGCACGAGTGGCGCGCCGTTCGTCACCTGGTTCACGGTGAAACGGCCGAACTTTCGTTGGTTGCGCGGCGAACCGGGGAGCTTCAATTCGACGCCAAAAGCCACGCGCAACTTCTGTTGCGACTGCGGCACGCCGCTGGCCTTCACGCACATGGATTTCGTGGGCGAGATCGACGTGACGACCTGCAGTCTCGACGCGCCGGCCGAGCTCCCGCCGCTCGACCACGTGCGCACTTCGAGCAAGCTGCCCTGGATCAAGCTGGCCGATGACCTGCCGCAGCATCCCGAACAGCGCCCGCACGGCTAGCGCTGCAGTACATCGGCCCGACGATCATCCAGGCCTTTCCGATCTCGGACCGTAGGCTTTCTCAGGCCGTCGGATCACCCGACTTCACCTTGTTGAGCCATTCCTCGGCGCCGATCGTGCCCAGGGCCTGTGCCTTCGCTGCGTCGCGGGCGGAGAGCACGTCCTGAACGGCGTCGACGCGCTTCCACTCCGCAAGCGGCGTCTCGGTGGCCTCACGGGGCACGTAGCGTGACGGCCGGACCTTGTCGTAGCGATGGATGTAGCGCGGGCAGTTCTGCCACAGCTCGTGGAGTTTCACCCGCACGACGAGATCCGCTTCCTGGTAGTAGCGGCTCTTCATCGGATCGTCGCGCGAGATGCTGGCCGTGCCTTGCACGCGAATGCGATGCGGGCGCTCGAAGGACAGGAACAGCATGCCGACCTCTTTGTTGAGCGCCGCATTGCCCATCGACAGGAACATGCCGTTGCCGTCATAGCTCGGGAACACCAGCGTGGTGCTGTCGATGATCTTGACGAAGCCGGGATCGCCGCCCTTGTACGACACGGTTGGTCGCCCGTGGTGATCCACGGTTGCGAGGAAGAACATGTCGCGGGCTTCGATGAAGGCCTTCGATTCCTCGTCGAAATCCGTGCGACACGCGATCTTCTCGATGCGGTCGGCCAATGCGCGAGTGCTGAAAGCATCCTGGAGGTCACGATGCTGGTCACCGTAGAGTCTGCTCACATTTGTTTCCTCACGAAGTCACCCTGATCGTCATCGGGTCAAGGCCGCCGACGAGCTACGGCAGTGAAACGGCCGCACCGAGGCCCGCCGCGTCGAAGTGACACGGCGAGTCCTTTCGGCGTTTGCACCGCAAGCGACAGCTCGTTCATGTCGACGGTGCCCGGCTTTTGCGACTTCGTCGTCGCGGCTCGGCCGCATGCGTCGTCGAGACGAGCCATAGCGACAGCACCGGAACCAGTGCCAGCCACATCACATCGCGCCTCATGTGTCCCCCCTGCGATGGCGGTCGAAGCGGTACTCGAGATTTCGTTTGACGTCCGGCCACTCCTGCGCCAGCACGCTGTACATCACGCTATCGCGCACCGAGCCGTCGCGCCGGCGATGGTGATGACGAATGACGCCATCCTTCTTCGCTCCCAACGCTTCGATGGCCCGCTGCGATCTGAAGTTGAAGTTGTCGGTGCGCAGGCCGACGACCTTGCAACCGAGCGCCTCGAACGCGTGCTCGAACAGCAGCAGCTTGCACGCCGTGTTCACGTGTGTCCGCTGCCAGCTGCTTCCATACCACGTGTAGCCGATCTCCACGCGATCGATGTCCGCAAGGATGTCGTGATAGCGGGTGCTGCCGACGATCGTGCCGCTCCGCAGTTCACGCACTGCCCAAGGCAGCATGTGGCCTTGTGCCTGCCCGGCAAGAGCCGTAGCGATGTAGGCGCCCACCTCGCCCGGCTGCGGAATCCAGGAGTACCAGAGCTTCCACAATTCGCCATCGCTCGCGGCGGCCCGCAGCGCGCCTTCATGCTCCGCCGTGAGCGGCTCGAGCCGCATGCCGTGGCCTTCGAGTGTCGTTGGTTTGAGGTTGATCAAAGTGCAGCCCGGGAGAACTGTCAGGGCCTATGGTTCGGGTCTATGGTTTGAGCAGCTGCTGCTTTCCGTCTTCGTTCGCGAGTTTCAAGGAACTGGGCGCGAACGTTTCGGCAGCGTGAGAACGAGGAGCAGTCGCTGATTCATGGTGTCTCTCCCGTACTGGACGAGCTGCTGAATCCCGGCAGTCGAAACTCACCAGATGCGCACGCGTGCGTCCGGTGCCAGGTAGAGCTTCTCGCCTGCCTTCACGTCGAACGCCTTGTACCACGCGTCGAGGTTGCGGATGGTGTCGGCGCGATATTCGCTGGGCGCGTGGCCGTCCGTGATGACTTGCTGGCGCAGGGCCGGCTCGCGCGTCTTGTCGCGCCAGCTCTGCGCGAAGCTCATGAAGAATTGCTGGTCGCCCGTGAACCCGTCGACCACCGGCGCCGCCTTGCCATTGAGCGAGAGTCGCCACGCATCATAAGCAACGGAGAGTCCCGCCAGATCGGCGATGTTCTCGCTCAGCACCTGCTGTCCGTTGAGGGCCAGGTCGGGGAACGGACGGTACTGGTCGTACTGTTTGGCGAGCTTCTGGGCGGCCTCCTTGAAGTGCGCGAAGTCCTCCGGCGTCCACCAGTTGTCCAGTTTCCCGGTCGAGTCGAACAGCGCGCCCTGGTCGTCGAAGCTGTGGCTGATCTCGTGGCCAATCGTCGCGCCCATCGCGCCGTAGTCCATGACCGCCGGCCGCTTGGGATCGAAGTACGGCGGCTGGAGAATCGCCGCGGGAAAATTCATGGCGTTCATGACCGGAAGATTCACAGCGTTGACCGTCTGCGGAGTCATGACCCATTCGGAGCGATCGACAGGCCGCCCCAGCTTGGCGAGATTGCGGTGCGTCTCGAACAGCTCAGCCCGTTGCGCGTTGCCGAGCGCATCGTCGCGGCGGATCTCGAGTCCCGAGTAGTCGATCCAGTGATCCGGGTAACCCACTCCGATCTTGAGCACCGCCAGCTTGGCTTTAGCCTTGGTCTTGGTGTCCGGCGCCATCCAGTCGAGCTTATCGATGCGCCGCGAGAACGCCGCGAGCAGGTTGTGCACCATCTCCTCGGCACGCGCCTTTTCGCCGGGCGCGAAGTAGCGTGCCGCATAGAGCTTGCCGATGGCATCGCCGAGCGCAAGGTTGGTAACGGAGATGGCGCGCTTCCAGCGATCGCGAATCTGCGGTGTGCCGGTGAGGGTCTTCCCGTAGAACGCAAAGCGTTCCATGACGAATGCTTTGGGCAGGTAGGGCGAGGCACGCTCGAGCGCCCGCAGCGTCAGGTATTCCTTCCAGGTCTCGAGAGGCTGGCTCGCGACGAGCGCTGAAAGCCCGGTGACCGCTGAGGGTTGCCAGACGACAAATTCCGGCTGCTCGTCCAGACCCGCGGCGGCAAAGTACTCCTGCCAGTCGAGTCCAGGGGCCTTGGCATCGAAATCCTTGCGCGACCAATGGTTGTTGCCCTTCACCACGTCGATGGAGTCGACGCGAGTGCCGTGCACCGTCGCGATGCGCTTCTCGAGATCGAAAACGCGGGCGGCTTTCGCGTCGGCGTCGGCAATCTTCGCGAGCGTCAGTACCTTGGCGAGATGCGGCACGTACTTGGCGCGGATCTCGGCCATCGACGCCGAAGCGTCGAGGTAGTAATCGCGATCCGGCATGCCGAGGCCGCCCTGCAAGAGGAAAGGCGAGTAGCGACTCGGCTCGTCAAGATCCTGCGCCACCCAGAGGCCGAGCAGGTTGTCGGTATAGACATCTGTCGCGTTGAGCACATCGACATCGGCACGCAGTTGCTTGCCGAGCACGCGTGACAGTCCCTTGCGATCGCGGATGGCGGCGATTTCCTCGAGCTGCGGCTCGAGTGGCTTCAAGCCCAGCCGTTCGATCGTCGCCTCATCCATGAACGCGTTGTAGTAGTCCGCGATTTTGCGGGCGTCGGCGCTTGCATCCTTTGCGCCTGCGGCCTGGATGATCTCGAGCGTGCGCTTGTTGTTCTGCTCCGTCAGCGCCACGTCGTCGCTGATCGAGCTGCGATCCGGCGGAATTTCCGTTGCCTTGAGCCAGGCACCATTGACGTACTGGAAGAACGCATCGCCCGCCCGCACGCTCGAATCGACGGCGGGCAAGTCCGCGGCCAGGGCACCGCAGGTGAAGAGGAGCAGGGCGTAAACAGCAGCAGGCAGGGAACGTCGCATTGAGGGACTCCGGACTGAAAACAATCCGGGAATGCTACGTCAGGTGCAGCGCGATTTCTTGCCTTGTGCGATCAATGCCGCTGGCCCTCGCAGCAGACGCAGGGCGAACACAAAGATCCAGATCGACAGGATGCCCGTGGCCAGGAGTTCGAACAGCCCAGGGGCTCTTACGGGATTGTCTTTCCAGGACATGAGAAGCAGCGAGAGCAACGCTACGACTCCGCACGCGATCGAGAACCAGGAGAGAGAGCGCAAGGGAGCGAAACGGCGGAAGAGGACTCCCCACAGTATTGCCGCCAGGATCCCTGAGAAGAAGCCTATCGTGGCGAACAGCTTGTGAAGATCCTGATCGGCGGAGACCCGGACGCAGCCGGGGTCGCAAGGAAAAACACCTGCCCCCATCCGTCCCAATCCATCCAGTGCGATCAGCAGTGCCGCAATTGCGAATGTCCATCCCGGTCGAAAAATGCCCAGCAGGCTGGCCGCGAAGCCAAGATAGAGAAAACCCGTAAAAACAAATGCCGCGCCGCGCATCAGCGCTTCAGCGGAACTGCCACGCGCTGCGAGCTCGCTCACATAGTGAGTCACGTGGTTGAAATCGGGACGCAGGGTTCCAGCAACCGCGATGAGCCCGAGCCACAGGACCGGGCTGACGATTCCGCAGTAAAGACCCAGCCTGCGGACAGGGGATCGAGATTCAAAGGCCATGATCAGCAGCGCTACTGGCGGTCGAACACGTACGCGAAGGGTACCGACTTCCCGTTGCCATCCAGCATGGTTCCCTTGCAGGTCATGCGCACTTTCGATTCCATGCTGCAGGTTTCGACATAGGACCAGTCAGCGCTGGAAACAGTATTGACGATTGCGCCCGATGCACCACGGCGACAGCTCTGCTGAATGCCGGGCGGTGCCGCGCCCTGGACGGGCCGATCCTTGCCGTCGCATGCTCCCTCCCAGACGAGTTTCACGGCCTCGCCAGAATCGGCGGTGAAGGTCTGCTCGGTCCTGATCACAGCGCCTGTCTCCTCCATGACCAGCCGGAAGTTCGGTGGCACTTGCTGGCCGGGAGGCATTACTGACGCCGCCTCATTACCGACGTAGGTGCCGCTGAAGGAACTGGTGCTGGTGCAGGATGCCCCGGCCATCGCTGCGCACGTCATGAGAAGAACGTACTGGTTGGACATGCCCGCTACCTCAATTCGTACGCCGCCACCGAGTTTCCGAAGAACGTCGGCACGTAGACGATGCGCCGCTTGCGGTCGTAGCCGATGTCGGCCGAGTTGATCTTCTGCTCGTGGGTGTCGAGCACCACTTCATGCGTGCCATCGCCTTTCACGTAGTACACCGTGCCCACCCAACAGGAGACGAGGAAGTCTTTGCCGGTGACATTCTCCAGGCCATCGACTCCGCCCTTCATGCCATCACTCAGGAGCGTCACGCTGCGATCCTTGGCCACGCGGTACAGGCCCTCACCGTCCAGCAGGTAGAGGGTGCCGTCGTGATACAGCACTCCGTTCGGGCCCTTGAGGTTCTCCAGATACACATCCGACTTGCCGTCCTTGATGGCGAACAGCTTCTTGGTCTTTGAGTCGGACACGTACACGACGCCATTCGAATCGAGCGCCAGATCGTTGAGTCCCTCGGACCCCGTCACCGCGAGACGCTCGACGATCGCGCTCTTGTCGATGTCGATCACGACCACGTTCGTCAGGTCGCCCACGTAGAGTCGCCCGCCGCGCATGGCGATGCCCTTGGGCGCGTCCAGGCCGGTGATCCAATCCGCCGCGATAATCTTGCCGTCGAGCCCGACCTTGGAGATCGCACCTTTGCCATCCTTCACCCACGGCTCACCATCGATGTTCGAGACGTAGAGAACCTGCCGGCCCGCGTCGAAAAATACCGACTCGGGGATCTTGAGTTGCGCCTCCGTTTCCCACTTCTTGACGAGCTGATGCGGGTCGGCATGGGCGGAGGCGGCGGCAAATGCGGTTAAAACAAGGGCGAGGATGATTCTCATGTTGGTTCCAGGTGTCGAGTGAAAATCAGGGACCCGACTGCCAGCGACGCAACGACGGGATGTCCCTTGCGAATCGGCGCGCCAGGAAGCCGGGAAAATGCATGGAGCGCAGCTTGCCTTCGACCTTCGACACCATCTCGGCCGACGTCAGGTTCGGCTCGGTGAACTTGCCGTCGCGGAAGCAGTGACTGCAATACTCCGAGTTGCGACCTCCATCAGCATTGGTGCCACCGCCGAGAGGATCGCGCGCCAGCGGCATGCTGCAACTCTGGCAAAGGGACCTTTTGGTTTGAACATGCTTCATCTCCCTACCGTCGCGTGCACACGCACGCCGGCCAACAGTGATCATGCGACAGCTTGCGCCGTGAGTACACGCGGCCAGACGTACGTGGTGCATCGGCTCGATGTCAGTAAGAGTGGCGAGACGAAGACCCATGGTTCGAGCGTTTGCTCCGAGAAGAACAGGTGCCTTTGCGAGGTCAGTTACTCGCGAGATATCGGCGCGCCTTCTCCGTCTCGGGGCGGACGTCGCCGGAGCCCGCGAATTCAATCAGCTTGGAGAAGTACTGCCGCGCCTTATCGCGGTTGCCCGACTGCGCCGCCGCCTGCCCTGCGCCGTACAGCCCGCGATAGCGGTTCGGTTCGCGCAGCTGCGACGCCTCGTATTCTTTCAGCGCCTCGTCCGGACGCTTGAGCGCGAGCAGCATGTCGCCCAACAGCTCGCGCGCGGGCAGTAGGCGCCCCGGTGTGATGATGTTCTTCTCGCTCCGGTCCTCGATGTCGGCCGCCTGGCGCATGAGGTCCAGCGCCACGTTGCCCTTTTTCTGCGCGAGCGAGACCCAGGCGAGCGACGCGAGGCGCATCACCTCGAGCTCGTTCGCCCAATACTCGTTCTTCGCCGCCTTCAGCTGGTCGCGCAGCGCCGCTATGCGCTCGACGTCGCTTTGCGCCGAAGCGGGATCGCCGCTCCTCGCTGCGCCGAGAGCGCGGGCGAACTGCGTAATCGCTTCGGTATAGGAGTACTGCGTCGGCGTCGGCTCGAGCTTCGCCGCCCCGCTCCAGGCGCCGCGCTCGACGAGGTAGCGCGCCGGCATTGCCGCGAGCGCGTACGGCCCGGTTGCGCGGGCTGGATCGACCCCGGTCAGCTCGCGCGCCTCGTCCAGGATCTTGCGCGCGTCGCCGTCGCGGGCGAGCTGCAGCTCGGCGTAGGTCATGTAGTCCATCGCGTGCAGCGCCTCGTCGGGCTCATCGTTCTTCTCCGCGACCGTGGCCGAGCGGCGATTGGTCGCCACAGAGTCGGTCCACGCGCCGACGCGGGTGAAGATGTGCGAGGGCATGTGCAGCGCGTGTGGAGCGTCCGGGGCGATCTCGGCGTAGCGGCGCGCCGCGGGTAGGCCTTGCTGCGCGATCGACGGTGCGTCGTAGCAGTGGATGAGATAGTGCGCGACGCCCGGATGGTCGGGGTGCTTGGCGAACTGCTTCTCGAGGATGCCGGCCGCCTTGAGGTACGCAGAATAGGTCTGGTCCGACGCGGTCTGCGTCGCGGCGAGGTAGAGCGCGTAAAAGATCTGCGCCTCGTCGTCGTCTGGGTACTTCGCCGCGAGCGCCTCGTAGGCCTTTGCGCGCGCGCGCTGGCGCTCGCGCTCGCTGCGGTTGGCGAAATCCTCGTAGTAGGCGGCGACGGCCTCGACGTAGTCGCGCTCACGCTGGGTCGCTCCCATCTTGCGGCTCTTGGCGATCGCCTCCTGCGCCAGTTGCGCGTTCGCAGGTGAGGCGCCGACTCCCTGGAGCGGATTCGACATGAGGATCGAGGCGTAGCCCCAGGCGGCGATCGCGCAGGAACTGTCCTCGGCGGCCACTTCCTCGAAGGCCTTCCGCGCCGCGGAGTAGTAGAACGAGTGCAGCTGCGCCACTCCGCGCAGGAACTCGTCCTGCACCGCTGGACTGCACGAGTTCGGAAACTCGACCGTGCCGAGCTTATCGCCGTGGCTATGGTCGTGTTGGGCGAAGGCAACGCTCGCCGCAGCCAGCGAAAGGGCGATCAACGGCACTGCGATGTGGTTACGCATGATCATCTCCCGTGAGTCATCCCAGCCGCTCGATCGGACAGGTTGGGGCCGCACCGCAAATCGCGAACGGCAGGCACTCGACCCGTGAGCTCACGACACGAGGTGACGCTCTACCCGCTCCGGGGAAACTCCGGGCCTAAAGCGAAACCATGCAATGTGGAGCAATGACACGTTCCTTCTCCTCGGCGGTTCGAGTGCCAGCAATCAATTTGGCTCGGCGACAGGGACTCCAGGTTTTACGTCCACATTGTGGTACGCCACGATCCACCATTCTGAACCGCGTCTCGCGACGACCTGCAGCAGCCGGGTGCGCAGACGCCCTTTGCTGTCTGGGGCCGTTCCCGGTGAGGTCTCCGCCATGCCAGCGACCGAGGTCAAGGTCTCAACCACGGCGACATCGGATCCGACGAATTTGAGCGAGACGATGTCTTGCTGCACTGTAGTGTCCTTGAAGATGCCCTGGAAGATCACCTCGTGCCGCTTCAGAAATGCCTCGTGACCGACGAAGAACTGGCCCCGAATGTTGGTGAAGGTGCCATCGGCGGCAAACTGGCGTGAGTACGCCGCGGCGTCTCCCCGATTCCAGGCGGCATTCTCGTCCTCAATGATCTTGCGAATGGCGGTTTCATCAGCCGTTGCAATCATCGTATTGGTCTTCCCTGCGCTGGCACCGGGCTCGGCGGCGTGGACGAGCGAAACAATAACGCACCCCACCAGCAAAGGTGTTCCCCAAGTGTATATGGGCTTCTTCATCGTTTAGTGTCTCCGCAAGGTTCTCGAAAGGCCTGACGTGCAAGCTCACAGGTTGGCTGCAGCAACCACCTCGACCTCTAGCTTCCACTTCGGATAGCGCTGGCTATCTGCATGACACGAGCGCCGGGCCAGGCTCCACGCGCGTCGTCGGCGGCTGCGCTGCGTCGAATACGACTACAGCGAGCGCCTTGCGAGGGATCGATCCTGTCGCGACCAGGCGCATCGTGACACCGGTCGGGAGCGCCAGGATGTCCCCCTTGTGCATTGGGTAGTCGCGATCCACCGTCTCGAGGCACTGTTCGCCGTCAACGACGAAGAAGGCCTCGATGCCGGAGTGAAGATGGATGCGCGAGGTTAGTCCAGGCGGGATGTAGGCGGAATAGACGAGCATCGAGTACTTCGAAGCCGGCGGCAGTGGCGGCAGTTCGACCTGCGCGACGTGCTGACCGCCGTGATGCGTGTCGAGCCTGGATTCGATCGTCAGAAGCCACCAGGTCCCGTGGGCCTCGAGCGCGACACCGGCAGAGCCAGCCGCCGCTCGGGCAGACTCGCCGGAATCGAAGCGATCGATGTGCCAGAACAATGGTTCCTTCAGGGTGTCAGGCAGGGGCTTTGTTTCGACCAGGCTGCATCCAATCCCGCCGTGCCGCTCCGGTGAGTTTGCGACACATGACGGTTCCAGTTCGGCCAACGCGGACCCGTGCATGAGCATCACGAAAACGGCCGTATAGCCAACACGCCCCACGTTGAGTCGATTCATCATGTGTCTTTGCAACATTGTCCAGGCCATGAACAATGTCGAACGGCGGAATCCCTCAGGACTTCGCTTTCTTCGAAGTTTTCGACTTGCCAGAACTGTTGAGTGCGACCGCCTGGCGAACGAGCGCCTTGAAGGCGGACTCGTCAACTTCTTCTCCTTCGTGGATGTCGATCGCGCGGCGTACGTTTCC